>Ga0079226_10001036_pt1 | contig 21085 bp, 15 predicted proteins | sample Poulit2014_FD_76345 | JGI IMG/M metagenome (GOLD analysis project Ga0079226, IMG submission 76345) | Agricultural soil microbial communities from Georgia to study Nitrogen management - Poultry litter 2014 | ecosystem: Environmental > Terrestrial > Soil > Agricultural land | place: USA: Georgia... | reverse complement strand
TATTGTGATACCATTATCACCCTTCAGCAGCGATATGGAGAAAAGCTGTTCAACTTTTTTAACTACTTCTCTAAAAGCCGGTGACAGGTGGGTGATATTGAGCTGAGCATCCTGAATGGGCGATGTATTCCAATTCTGTCGGGGCATAACGTTGCTGTTGACTTTAAATAGAGCCAATTCTGACTTTATTTTGGCCTGAATATCAACCAGTTTAGAATTGCTAACCGGCGATGAACGGAATGTAGCCGATTTTAGGGGAATAGCATTGGCTTGATAACCAAAACCCCGAATAAAAAAGTTATAGTTTTGCTGGAAAGAATTTGATGGTGTTAAGGTTAATGAATCCAGGGATATTTGTTGAGCACCCTGCTTTAGAAAGTCGTTCCCTCCTGCATCTATAGAGCCGGAGTAGCTAAAGTCTTCCGCCTTTAATGAGTTAACAAGGTTTTGAGGTAGCTGCATATTTAAGCCGTTTCCACTAAGCTGGATTTGCTGATCACGGCCGAAGGGTTTATCCAGTACTACACTTTGAATTACATCTAATAGCTGACCATCAAAATAGAGCTGGAGGCTGTTCGCTTTTATCTCATTCAGATTTTCCTTGTTGAGATAAGAAGGTTTCACCAATATCACCTCTGCTGTTTTCAGATTCTCGAGTGCATACTTTGCACTTCCAAAGTAAAACTTAAGGAAATCTAGGTAACTCAGGTCCAGCGTAAGTTCTTTCGATCGCTGTATGTGGTTACCGTTGATGATCGTTAAGTCGGAAAAGTCAGCGTTGGCGGAAAATGGGCTAATATTGAGATTGGAATATTGGACGGAGAAGTTTTGTTGATGCTCAGCTTGCTGTTGAATAAGCCGGTTGATCTGTTCTTCCGCCTGCGAAGCAGCATAGTAATGATAGCCAATGACGGCAATAACAAAAATGAGTAGTCCGTATAACCAATACTTTTTCTTCATCAATATTCAATTTGTGGTTAAAGAACCATAGAAATGGAACTGCTTGGCTTTATCAAAATTATGCTCTTTGCTTAAAAAGATCAATCATCAGCTCAGGCGTTTGATAATCTCGTCAAAGGGATAGGCCTTTTCATTGCTTTCCTTCATGTCTCGTAGAACAAATTTGCCTTCTTCCAGTTCATTGCTGCCAACAATGATGACGTGGCGTGCATTTTCACGGTCTGCATCTTTCATTTGTGACTTTATAGAACGTCCAATATAGTCCATGGATGCGGAGAGTCCGGCATTTCTAAGCTTCGGCAAGTGCTTGAGTGCCCAGCTTCGGGCATCATTGCCCAGCGTGACAATGTATACATCCAGCTTGTCTTCTTCAGTCAAGTTGATGTCTAACTCCTTACAGGCAATAAAGAGCCGCTCGATGCCTGCAGCAAAACCTACCGCCGGAGTAGGCTGGCCGCCTACTTCTTCTATGAGCAAGTCGTAGCGTCCGCCGCCGCCAAGTGCGTCTTGGGCGCCCAGATCGGGGCTGACCAGCTCAAAGGCTGTACGGGTATAGTAATCAAGACCGCGCACCAGATAAGGGTCCTCTTGGTAGGGTATATCCAGACTGGAGAGTAATTCCTTCACCCGGCTATAGTGCCGGGCCGTTTCATCCGTAAGGAAATCTGTGATAACCGGAGCATTCTGGATAAAAGGCTGGTCTTCATCCTCTTTGGAGTCAAGGATGCGTAGTGGGTTTTTTTCGAAGCGTTCTCGGGATACTTCGCTCATCTTGGATAGGTTCGGGCGGAAATGATCTTTAAGCGCTTCAGTATAGGCCTTTCGACTTTCCGGGTCGCCGACGGAATTTATCTTGAGCGTCGTATTGTTGATGCCTACACGGTCGTAGATGGCCTTCATCAGCGCAATGATATCCACGTCGGCAGCGGGATTATCTGCCCCTATAACCTCCGCTCCGAATTGGTGGAACTGGCGCTTGCGGCCCTTTTGTGGCTTCTCGGCGCGGAACATCGGACCAATATAATACAGATTTTGAGATCCGCCGCGCTGATCCAGATGATGCTGGACGAAGGAGCGTGCAACTGGTGCCGTACATTCGGGGCGCAAGACATACTGGTCATCACCGCGCTCAAAGGCAAACATTTCTTTGGTAACAATATCCGTGAGCTGGCCGACGCCACGGGTAATGAGTTCCGTTTGCTCCATGATGGGGGTGCGAATTTCTTCGAAGTTAAACTTTTTAGCTTCTTCATGGATAATTTGCTCCAGTGCCTGCCATTTTCCTACCTCATCGGGCAGGATATCATTCATTCCAACATGCGTTTTAAAAGTTGATTGCGCCATGAATTAAAGTGCTTAATTTTGGATTATGCTTACCAAAGATAAGAGTCTGGCTGCAGAATTTCTCAGCCAATTTTATAAGAATAAGCCGGTGAGTGGATATCATTTACAGTCGCGGATTATCGCAGATAAATCATAAAGGGAAAACAAATGTTTATGCTAAAACATCGGATTTTAAACAGGTAAATTATTACAGAACTAAAAGCTGTTGCTCAGTTATTGCCGTAGCATAAGGCTCAGCTTATTAATTGTTTGATAATTAATGATATAGATGTTGGACTGTTGATGAATTTTGGAGTAAACCCTTATTTTAGTGGTATGCTTTCGTACAAGAAAGATAATGGGTAGTAAATAATTCATTTAACGGTATCTGCTATAATTTGCGGCTCAATAGACTACATGCCCGTTAGCACAATTTTGCCGGTATTCTTATTCTGCTGCATGCGCCGGTGGGCTTGTTCGGTTTCGGTCCAGCGGAAGGTGGAATCAATGACCGGATACAGCTTTTGCTCTTCAAAAAGAGACTGGGTTCTTTTCCAAAAATCGGCCGTTAAACCTATTTTATAATCACGGGACCGCGAACGCAGTGTAGAGCCCATAATCTTCAGGCGTTTGCTCAGGATGGGAGCAAGGCTCATATTTTTAATCTTGTGACCGCCCAAAAAGGACAGATAAACCACGCGGCCGTCCATAGCCAGCACTTCTATATTTTTATACCAATAAGGCTTACCGATAAAATCAATGATTAGATCAACAGAATCTTCTCCAAGGTTATGGATAATCTCCTCGGCGTAATTTTGTTCTTTATAGTTATAAGTAAAAGTAGCTCCCAGATTCTCGGCCGTATCCAGTTTATGTTGCTTGCCTGCGGTAGCAATAATTTGCGTGTCAAAGAGCTTCCGGGCCAGCTGGATGGCGGAAGTACCCACACCGCTGCCCGCTGCATGGATAAGAACCGTATCACCTTCCCGAAGCGTGCCCAGCCAGACCAAAGATTGAAAAGCCGTCAGGAATGTTTCGGGAACAGCGGTGGCTTCGGTAAAGTCCATAGCCTCCGGCATGGGCAAAGCCATGTCTTTATGGATAGCGCAATACTCAGCATAGCCCCCGCCGGGCAGGAGGCCAAAAACACGGTCCCCGACCTGCCACTGGTCTACATTTGATCCGCATTCTTCAACAACTCCAGCCATCTCTAAGCCCAATATTTCCGTGGCTCCCTCCGGTGGCGGATAATGGCCCTTCCGCTGGTCCAAGTCGGCCCGGTTGATGGCAGCAGCTTTGGTTTTAACCCTTATTTCATCTTCATTCGGACTGGGAAGCGGCACTTCTCCAATAGTGAGCGATGATTCCTTTCCTTTATTTTGAACCTGAATGGCTTTCATGTTGAGTACCATTTTAAAATTAGGAGGAGAAGAAGGCCTGGATATTTAGCAGGCTTTCTTGCACCAGAATTTTTATGTCATCAGATAAGTTAAATAACAGAATGCTTCCGATAAATACAATCGTAATAGCAGCCGATCGTATGACCACATCAATAAAGAAATTTTGCAGATAGGGGAGCTGGAAAGATAGGAGCAGGCAGGCTGTTGCTAATCCCATAATAAGCAAACTGTTGACCCGGAATGGCTGTATGGAGAATACAATCCAGACAAAAAATAATTTGATGGAATTGTAAAGTATAATTGAGATTGTAGTAGCAATAGCTGCACCTAAAATGCCATAAATAGGAATGAAGTAGTAGTTTGTTGCGACAGCAATAATGACTAAAAATATTTTGGTATATAGATCAAAGCGGTAGTACTTCGAATTGAGGATAATTCCGCCATTAATGCCGGTAGCCATATCAAAGAGCTTGGAAAACCCTACCGTTAGAATAATCCACTTAACACCTCGATATTCCGGAGGTAATATATCCATCAGGTTATGCATATTGGCCCATATTCCGATGTATAACAAGACGCCAGCAATAATTTGATTAAGAGAGGTTCGCTCGTATAGTGATTCTATTCCCGGCCATTCTTTATTCTTTATGAGTCCGGCCAGGACAGGCATAGCGATTTTTGCTATTGACGCCTGCGGTACTGCAATAACATTACCCACATAAAAAGCAATGGCATAAACTGCGGTACTTTCAAGATCCAACATGGCCCCAAGCATGATGATATCAATCTTGTTGACGATAAGCGTTGACAGCCCTCCCAGCAAGGCATAGCCTCCATAATTAGCTATCCACTTTAAAAATTTAGTGCGCTTTTTAAGCCTTGGAAATTCGATATTTAACTCTCCAATATACCAAAGGTATGCCAGCAGTAGAATAGGTTCCAGGCTGTAACAGAGCACAAAGCCTACCATAAAGACCGGAAAAGTGATAAAATCAAAGTAAAAAACGACCAGAAGTACGATTAAAGAAGAGCGCAGGACTATTTCGTGGACTAAAGAGCCCGTTACTGCATCATGCAGGGCCCGAATGTAATTATTAAGGACTTCGTAAAAGAGTACAGCTAAGACCAGAGGAATTAAAAATAAATAGTATTCCGTAAAGAGCTCTGACTGATCCCGAAAAGAATGGATAAAGAGTTCATCCGTTAATAAGAACAGTATGCAAAAAAGGATGAAGCCGACCAGTGATATAGCTAAAGCAAAAGAAAAAAAGCGGCCACGAGAAGCCTCTGAGTGGGAAAAATAAGGGAAAAAGCGAATAATTATATTCCTGACGCCCAAATGGGCAAATTGCGAACAGACTAGTGCAATAGAAAACAATAGACGGGTAAGCCCATATTCATCCGGCGTTAATATACGGGGAAACAGTAGGATGGTGGAGACAAAACCTAAGGCAATTCCCACATAGGAAATAAGGGTATTCTTGATGCTTTGCCGGATGATTAAACCCAAGGATAAATGACTATTTTTGATATTACTATTTCAATCGGAATATATAAATATCCTGAATAGAGAAGAAGGGCAAACTAGAACCATTTTTTTGGGTGGGTAATCCGTATTCGTCGTCCTACTCTCTGTTCTATTATACGATGACAAGCCTCTGCGTATTTACCAAGCTGGAGGAAGCGACGATCTTTAAAGCTCATAAACTCTTTAAAATGACCCGGAGCTAAATCAGGCTTTATGCCGCTGAGTGTTTGGAGCCAGTCGTCGTCGTGTTCATAATTAAATCTGATTAAATCCCCCGTTATAGATCCATGAAGTTTGAGCTGACCGGCAATTCGGGGCTTGTGCTTTTTCCAGCGGCCCACGCTTGCCGGCTTAATAGGACGGACGCTGCGCAATGCCTGCTTAGAAGCCTCTGTGACCGATGCTTGTTCGTGGTATCTGCTAAAAAGGCTCTCTTTCTTAAGAAACGGAATCTTTTGGGAAATAAGTTTCTGGGTTTCATCAGGATTCGAAACAAAAGCTTCATACTTTACAGGAATAAACCGTGGATGATCTACAATCTGATCATAAAACCGGAGATAGTGTCTCCAAAACTTGAGACCGGCCCAGTAGCGGTTGGGATCTTTTTTATGCTTGCTGCTAATAACATCTCTCGGATCTCGTATCATGCAAATGACATAAAGGTCCGGGTCGATGATGAGGCTGGGTCGGACGATTGTGATATCTTTAGGCGCTTTGGACAGAAATACCGAGGGCCGGCCGCGTGCTCTCGTAAATAAGCGATCTTCATGATTGGTAACGGCCTCAATCTGATAGCATGTTTTCATGACTTCAACCATCAGGGTGGTGCCGGTACGCGGACTGAGACCTACGATGTGAATTCGCTTCATAATATTTATCTGTTCGGTATAAAAAGCTAAAGTGTAAGGAAGCTTCCCATCTTACATTCCAGTGATTCTGGTTTAAAAGGCTGGAACCCATTGCCGGGATAGTTTGTCAGCTCCCCGAAATAGACTTTTTCTTCCATCAGGTATAAATCTACACGTATAAAGTTAAATTCACATGAAAGTGATTCTGCAATTTTTTTGGCCTGGTTAAAATGCTCTGGTTTTTGGCTTTGTTCAGGACTAGGTGGGTAAAGTAATGTTCCATCAATTCGTTTATAGTTCGGATCAAAAAGATTGCGTTTATGTTCGCCAAAGCGATTGTAGTCAACCTGGATGAGCTTAACGTTACCGTTGAAACAGAAAAATTTATAATCCATTGGAATATTACCGTAGGCGTTGAGCAACAGCTTTTCTGCTACAATGGTTCTAGGTATATTTTTGTAAGCCCATTCCCGGCCAAAGGCATAATAATTCGTGCTTTGCCATTGGCGCATTTCCTGTTGGATTTTTTTAAAATTTTCCCGGGCTTTGTCAAAAACAATTTGGTGCATTCCGCAGCCATGGTTAGCCTTTAATATAAATTGAGCGGGCAAATTTCTCCAGGCTCTTCGGCTCAGGTTGTCAAAAGAGTCTATCAGTGGCACTAAGTGAGTACGGCCAATTCGGTCGGCTACAAACCGCCGTACAGCTAAGCGGTTGGCGACCTTTTTTCGGTTTAATGTTCGGTCATACAGCTTAATATGCTGTATCTTTTCGCTGAACTTTTTAGGCTTTTCAATATCGGGCCATTCATCCAGTTCCAGCCAGTAGCGTATTTGGGCATATTTCCGATCTGATAACAGGTGACGAAAGCCCCCCCAAAATAGTTTTCTAAGTATGTTTTTAAATCCTTTTTTCATGGACCGTCATCTAAATAGTAATCAGTTATAGTCGGCTATTAATGGTCTCTAAAATAGCCTTCGGCAATCCATTTTCTAAATTTGAATAGCATGGTAGCTTTGGGCCATTGTCCTATCAGGCAATATCCCAATCCAAGCAGAAGAGAAGCCAGCCATTTGCCCAGCTCCACAAAGCTGTTTGTTGATTTCTTAAACAGGCCGGCTTCTGCCAGCTGAAGCCGCATGCTTTGGCCCAATCCCAGGGCCTGTTTTCGGATGTATTGTTCCGTAAGCCGACTGGCATTAACGCGATGATAGAGAAATGCATCCGGCAAAAAGTATATATTCTCATTTTTATACCTCAAACGTCGGAAAAGCTCCTTTTCTTCACCGGCGTTAAGGGTTTTTCCTTTTCGACCCAGATCGGTATCAAAGAAACCAATAGTAGTAAAAATTGATTTTTTAAAGCCCATATTCCCCCCAAAAGGGTATTTGTTGGGGGGATAAGCTTTTCGTTTGTGGCTCAAATCATGATGTCCAAGCAGCGGAAGCAGAAAGTGCGACATCCAATCCGGGCGCGGATCATCAAACTGGACATGAATTTTACCGCCGGCGGCAACGGCTGCAGGGTGCTCTTCGAAGAAAGCCAGCCAGGCCGGGATTAGTGTTGAGGTAGCACGAATATCATCATCCAAAAAAACAATATGAGGTGACTGGGCCTCACGGATACCGCGATTGCGCGCATGCGATAATCCTTGTTTCGGCTCTTTAATATAATGAATACATTTGTTCTCTTTTTGGTAGCGCTTTACCACTGAGGCCGTCTCATCCGTAGAATTATTATCAACAACCAGAAACTCAATCGGCCGGTTACAGCTGCTCTTTAGCAGTGACCGGAGGCTGTCCTCCAGGTAGCCGGATCTGTTATAAGTGCAAATAATAAATGTTATTTTAGGCTTATTCTTCATTATTATTGATAGTCGCCGGTTATTCTGAAGCTTGAAAATACATTTTTTATAGTGAACTTTACTAATTTTGATCTTATAAGTCCTTTTTAATGACCGATAAGCCCCTTGTTTCTGCTGTAGTACCGACCCATAACCGGCTGAAACTGTTGCCGCGGGCCCTCGATTCGGTGGCCGTTCAGTCTTATCCTAATATAGAGTTGGTGGTGGTAGATGATGGCTCTGAATCGTCTGCCAAACCTATTGCAGAGCAATATATGGAGGTGATACCCGTCACCTATATTCGAAATGATCAGGCCGCCGGAGCGGCCAAAGCGCGTAACAAGGGTATTCAAGAGGCTTCTGGAACTTTTGTGGCCGGGCTCGATGATGATGATCAGTGGAATAAATATCGTATAGAGCGGTTAATGCAGGCTTATGAGGAAGACTATTCCTTTGTTACCTCAGATGTGCGAATGGTCTATCAGAATAAAACGTCTGTTTGGCATAAAAAAAAGAAGATAGAGCTGGATGATCTGTTGTACTCCAACTACGTTGGGAATCAAGGGCTTATTAAAAGAAAGCGATTGCTGGCCGTAGGAGGTTTTAATGAGAGCCTCAAAGCTGCGCAGGACTATGATCTTTGGATCCGGTTATGCGAGACCTTTGGGCCTGTGCGTAATGTTCGGCAGCCGCTTCAGGATATTCATATGGATCACGAGGGCAAGCGTATAACAGAACAATCTTCATTTGAAGGCTATTTACAGTTTTATAACAAACACAAACATCGCTTTAACCGCAGTCAGCGCAAGTATCAGCTGCTTAATATTCGTAAAGCACAGGGTAAGAAAACAGGGCTGGCAGAAATGTTGCAATGGGCCCCTGCTTTCCGCTACTGGAAGGAGATAAAAGGAATGATCTTTGATAAAATGGGATGAGGTTATTGTAAGTTAAACCAACTGAACGAACCCCAAATAGGTACAAAAACTTTACAATAAACGGCAGTCGGGTATGGTCTGGAATCGAGTACGACTACGCCATGCGTGTTCTACATAGCTTCAGCGAAGCAGGGATTCGTAGGATAGGTCCAGAATAAGGGCGTGGGTTTTGCAAAGTGACTGATATAATTATTCCAAATTATATCGAAAGTTCAGCGCTTTCCTTTTATCATTTCAGCCGTCTTTTGGGCCCGTTCTTGTTCCTTAAAGGGTCCCAACGTTACGTGCCCATTCATAATACCCGCTCGCAGTACCGGCAGTCTGGGGGCTAAGCTTTCTCCTTTATATGTGATTGCTATAAAGTGACCGGTGTTATTTTGAGTTAGTCGACCGTATTCTTCGTGGTATCTATCCTTTAGTTGAATGCCCACCTGATATACTTCTCCGTTATTGGTATCTATATCTCGAATCTCGACATTTTGCAGCATATCAGATTCAATTTCGTAATAGACTGTATCACGTTCTTCATTTGACGTCTTTGGACTGTGTTCTTCTCCAATATTTTCCATTTTTATCTTAAAGGGTGTCCATTTTTGTTCCTTAAAAGTGGGATTATTCAGCGCAGCGACTCTGTTTATCAAATCATTGAAGCCTGATTTGGCTTTATTGGTTTGTTGTTTTGAAGCATAATGCCGTACAAGCTTCATTTTAGCGCTTATTTCCACCTCATTCTCATAATTTTCTGCAATCGTTTTAAGAAAGCCAATAATTTTCTTCTCCTGTTCAGGTGCTAACGTATATTCATCCATTAAAATTAAATTATATAAAAGATCTACTTTTCTGGTTGCATACCAGTTTTTGTAGGGGCCATAGTCAATATTTTGATAATCCTTGATAAGGAATTCCATTAGAGAAATGGCCTTGCGGTATTTCTTTTTATAGATGTATCCGGATATGATGATAGAATACAGGTCAGCCAGGTCAGGCTTGTATATCGGATCCTCCTCAAATAGCCTGACCGCATCTTGCGCATACTCGATTGACTTATTCAGATACTCCTGTTTCCCGGCCTGGGTAGCACTAAATAAGCGGAGATATTCTTTGCCCAGCATCCCAAAAACCGAAAATTGCAGTTCTTTGTCTCTTTCAATCTCTTCTTCTCCAAGCAGCTGATCTAATTTCTGAATATTTTCCATAATATCATCCGCCTTATCTGTTTTTCTAATTTCACTAAAGGATAGCCCAACTTTAGCTATCAAGGAGTCAACTTTTTCCATATCTATGGCTGACTCTACGTTTATTTTGTCAGTTTCAACCCGTATTGAAGAGACTCTGCTGCCCGTATCAGTGACGATATCATTTTGGGCTGAAGATATAACCGGGGTGTCGGCTTTTGGGGAGGCATCTTCGTCGTTGCATGCTGATGCAATAAGCAATAGAAAAAACATAATAATCGGAAACGTGTTCTCTCTACTAATCATAATCCGTTTAGTTACCTTGTATATTGATGGTTCCTGCACTAAATATACTAACCATTGGTGCTGATAACTGCAAAGACTTGGGAATGCTGCGTTACCCGGTTTTTTCATTTGAGTCAGGATGGATTTCAACGATTATTGGCTCTGGCACCTTAAAGAAAGATAAATTGAATTTGAAAGGATATGCTTTTGTCTGCGTCTTTTCTCTGAGTGGTGGAAGGGAATACTTACAAGACTTTATAACCGAATAACCTAAAACTGTGTAAAAGATATATATTTTCTATATTACAAATTAAAGATAGCCATAATCAAAATATATTTGGACCTAACTAAGTAAACCAGGACTATGAAGAAGTTTAATCTCTCATTTACCACGCTCTTAATCACATTTATTTTAATGAGCTGTGGGAAGGACTCGAATCCTACCGATCCGGGCCATCAAAACGAAGAAATCTCCGCCAAGAAAAAGTTCGTGTGGAATGGGTTAAACTTTTGGTACTACTGGCAGCAGGATGTGGATGGGCTGGCGGATGGTTTTAAAGAAAACCACCATGATTATTTCACCCAGTTCGATGATGCTGAAGACCTCTTTAACGATTTAAAATTCTCAGAAGATCGCTTTTCATGGTTTATTGAGGACTATGAAAAGCAGGAAGATGCCTTTAAAGGGATTTCAAAGGATTTTGGCTTTTCCTTTGCCTTATTACCTTTTAATTTACTGTTTCCATCAGGTGAGGACCGTAATGATATTATTGGCTATGTTCAATATACTGTACCCGATACTCCAGCGGATAAAGCTGGTTTGAAGCGCGGTGACTTGTTTACCGGTATTAATGGTCAAGACCTAACAGAAAATAATTATGCCAAACTCCTGGGAAATGAACATTATGAACTATCGATAGCTGAGGTAAATAATAACACGATTTCAGAAACCGGGGAAACAGTCAGCATGGATGCCGTTGAAATACATGAAAATCCGGTTTATAAGACTGAGGTCATTAATGCAGATGGCATTAAGGTAGGTTATCTGTTGCTCAATGCTTTTCGGGATAACTATCACCGGGCATTGAACGATTCGGTTGGCACTTTGAAAAATGCCGGCATCGATGAGCTGGTGCTCGATTTGCGTTACAACGGAGGTGGGGCTATTTCTACCAGTTCTGCCCTTGCAAGCATGATTTCCGGCAATGACAGTACGGAAGTATTTGCAAAATTCACCTATGGGGAAAAGCGCTCCGATCTTAACAGCGATTTTGATTTCTATAGTGAGTTACCGCTTGGTGATGAGACGGGGCCTATTGCAATCAATAAGCTTAATCTTGATCACGTATATATATTAACTGGATCAGGTACGGCCTCTGCCAGCGAAATGGTTATTAATGGACTCAAACCCTATATGGATGTTACAATTGTTGGGGAACAAACCGTAGGTAAGGATGTAGGGTCGATAACAGTGTACGATTCCCCGCCTTATTACAATAATAAAGAAAATTTAAATGAGCATCATAAAATAGCCATGCAGCCTATAGTAGTGAAGCTGGTTAATGTAGATGGAGAAGATTATTCAAATCACAGGATGAATTATTATAAAGTGAATGTTGGGTTTATCCCGGATCAAAAGAATATAGTACGAGAGTTTAAGTATTTGGAGGATTTGCCTGCGCTGGGTGATCCTGATGATCCATTGCTGAACATGGCATTAGAAATAATTACCGGAGTTTCTTCTTCGCCAAAGGCAAGAATGCAGACGTTATCTTCATTCAGCAAAGTACAAATTATAGACAGTCGTGATTTGAAACCATTTGGCAAGGAAATGTATTTGCCTTCGGATATGAATAAAGAGCTCCAAAAGAGGCTGTCAAATGTAAATAAGCATTAATTTTAATGCGTTTATGAGTTGGTTACTAACCAGCTAAAACTTACTGCAGTAACCCAGTTAGCACTCCTGGTACAAACCGGCAATTGAGGGGAGCAGAGATGGGCAAATAGAATATCGGATGCTTATATTCGGCACAGATTTACCGCTTTCAGATGGCTAAGACGTCTCTATTTTGTTTATATTCTTTGATTTGATCCCGTTAACGATAAGTTCAACCTTGCCAAATTGCCAACTCTGGAAAGGATTATACCAGTAGAAAAATGCTATATAGTTCCAAAATATGTTGACCGACAGATGATTCCTGTGATGGGTGAGTTTTGAAAAAAACATTCTGTTTACTCATCTGATTCTGATTCCGGGTATATTATACATCCAGAACCGTACAGCGCCAATAAGCAGCACGGCGGATTTTATGTCGGAGAACTGCAGGCGGAGAAGGGGACGGTTGGGCGAGCCACTGGCGATCCGGTTAGGCCCGGTGACCATCGCGAATGGGCGTAGACCTTAGTGAACTTTTTGGCGTAGAAGAAGCTAAAATATGAAAAGAAAAAAGGTGGATATTCAAATTTCAAATACCCATCCAAAGATTGCTGATGGGTTCTCGGAAGAGCACACATTGCGGGGAGCACTGTTTGCAGAGTCCATGAAGCCCACGGGAAATAATGGAGAGCTGGAGTAATAGCGACGTTTGAGGATGGGAGTCCGGCCATTACCATAAATGGGTATGGAAATGGGAAAGCTTTATGTATAGGAGCTTTTCTGGGTCTGGCTCGTCAAAATCATGATGTAACAGAAAACAATGAAGATCTTCTGGATAATATGGTTGAATGAGCCCGGGTAAAGCGTCCGTATACGGTAACTGAGGAGGAACAGAGCATGGTGCAGGTGCATATTCAAGAAAATAAAGAGACCGGAGATTATATGCTACTTTTAATCAACCATGAACAGAAACAAGGATCAGTGGCCGTTGATCTGATTTTGAATAATTTGGGTCTTATGGAAGACAGTATGTTTTGCTGACAGAACTTACCGGGAGCAAACATTTAGAAGGAAAAGCTTCCGCTCATAAATTGACTTGTGAAGCCGTATTGACCGAGGGAGATATGGCAGACCGGCTCGCCCTGATGCCAGCTGATTGTTATTGCGAACATATCATCTGTAATATATTTATTTTACAATTTTTATCCGTACGGATTTTGTAATAATAGGAATAATATTTTAATTAAAGCCTCAATTATTTATCAGGGTAACTAAAACTGTATTTAATATGAAGGCAATACGTGCAATAGCCATTGGTATCATACTTCTGATGGCAGTGTCGGGGCGGGCCCGGTCTCAGCAGTCACCCGCCCAAGCGTTTAAGAATGTGGATATCCATCTGGCAAACGGAAATACCATTGAAAGTGGCACGATTGTTTGGCGGGATGGAGTGATCGAAGCGGTTGGAGAAGGGGAGGCTATTCCATTTGATGCTTACGTGCGAAACGGAGGAGACAGCCTGCACATCTATCCCGGATTTATCGATGGACTGGCCTTTTGGGGAAGTCCGGATTCCAAAGAATACAAGAAAGCACCGGATGATCCCGGCAACCCATCCTATAAACGTGCAGGTATTCAGCCGCAGCGCCATCCGGCACGTTATCTGGATGTCGAGGATACATCATTAATTAAAGCACAAAAGCATGGTTTTACCACCGCTGCTTTAGCGTTGGAAGGACAAATGCTGCCCGGACAAGTGGATTTGTTTTTTATGAACGGAGAGCAGACCCACAATTATATCCTGGAGAGGGGAATTGGGGTTTTGAGCCAGTTCGAAGAAGCAGAACGCGGGGCTTATCCTTCTACTTTGATGGGGATAATGGCTCAACTTCGCCAGCTCTTCTATGACGCTGAGGCGCAAATGCAGCAGCAGGATTATTTTGCCTCAGCCGGTGGTAACTATTCGGTGCCGAGCGGCAAAGAGGAGCTTGAAGCACTTTATCCGGTCATGAGCCAAGAACAACCCTTTTACTTTGTAGCAAATACTGGTGAAGACATTGAGCGCTTATTCCACCTGCAGGATGATTTAGACTTCGACGTTATTCTGGTATCGGGAAAGGAAGCCTATAAGAAGGCGGATGAACTAAAGGAGCGGGGAATACCGGTGTTGGCAAGCATTGAACTACCCGAAAAGCCAGAATGGAAGACGGATGATAACGAAGGGAAGCAGGTTAGTGATGAAAAGCGGCATTTTAGAGAACGTCAAATGGAAGCTTACAGGGCTGCAGCTTCTAATATTGGTAGAATGCTTGAGGCCGGCCTGAAAGTAGGCTATGCCTCAAACGGAGCCAAGCTTTCCAAAATGCAGGACCACTTAAAAGCACTGAAAGAGAACGGCGGACTTTCGGACAGCCAGATATTGCGCTTATTTACGCAGTCAACGGCCGATATTTTGGGTTATGGACAAAAACTGGGCGATTTAAAAGAGGGACGTATTGCCTCGTTTTCAGTCTTTGTTGAGCCTTTTGATCATAAAAAAGCCAGCGTCCTTTATTCTGTTTCAAATGGAAATTTGACAAAATTTGAACCTAAATCTTCCAAAAAGTCGGAGGAAGACGAATGAGAAAGCTAATACTTTTGATATTTATCTTGTGTGTCAGCCTGAGTAGTAACGGACAGGATACAGGAAGCGTACTGATTAAGAACGGGACCGTATTAACCATAACAGACGGCGAGAAAGAGGATACGGATGTACTGATCGAGAATGGTACTATTACGGAGATAGGCTCAAACCTGGAGGCGGCCGCAAATGTAGCTACAGTTGATGCCTCAGGAAAGTATGTGATGCCCGGAATTATTGATGCACACTCACATATCGCGGCTGTTGATGTGAATGAATGGACAAATCCGGTTACCGCTGAGGTAACCATGGCAGAATCAATCAATCCCAATGATATAAATATTTACTGGGCGCTGGCCGGCGGGGTAACAACCATCAACCTGATGCACGGATCGGCGAATGTTATTGGCGGGCGTAATCAAACGTTAAAGCTTCGATATGGCAGCCCTATGGATGGACTTCGTTTTAAAGATTCGCCACAAACTATTAAATTTGCGCTTGGAGAAAACCCAACGCGCGTTCACGGGCAGGGAGCCAAGGTACAGCCGCGAACGCGTATGGGCGTTGCCCAGGTTATTCGAGAGCATTTTGATGCGGCATTGGATTACCGTCGGAATCGTAAGCAGTACCTTCAGGAGAAAGAGGCTTATGAAAATGATAAGCAAGAAACGCCGCCTATTCCTGTTGCCAGAAATCTGCGTCTTGAAGTGCTGGTGGATATTCTGGAAGGAGATATATTGGTTCAGTGTCATTCTTATCGAGCCGATGAAATAACCATGTTGATGCGGGTGTTTGAGGATTATGGGATTGAAAACTATACCTTCCAACACGCTAATGAAGGTTTTAAAGTAGCCCCTGAACTCCGCAAGCATGGTGCACGGGCTTCGGTATTTTCAGACTGGTGGGCTTACAAATTTGAGGTATACTATTCTACGGCCTATAATGCCTCCATTTTAAATGCAAATGATGTGATCGTCAGCATTAATTCTGATGACGGGGAGCTGATCAGGCATCTGAATCATGAGGCAGCTAAAACAATTCACTATGGAAACACATCAAAGCAGGATGCGCTTAAAATGATTACCATAAATCCTGCCATACAGCTGGGTATTGACGACAATGTGGGAAGTATAGAAGTGGGAAAGGATGGTGATGTTGGCATTTGGAGCGGTCATCCCCTCAGTATTTACAGCAAAGCTGAGAAAGTTTATATCGATGGCGTAAAGTATTTTGACGGATCGGAAGACCCAGATGATATGCGGCTTAAGGTAGATCCGGAAAAAAGCTTTGATGAAGCGGCGATAACTCAGGGAGAAGAGCATGGGCTGCAGCTTCAAAACTTATCGGGTGATGCTGAAGTACGCTTCTCAGCCGACGGAATGAAGTTTTACAATGCCTTTCAAAGATCTAACCGAAAATGATGGTGATGAATACGCTGCAGGGTTTAAATTTTAGAATCAGATATGTGAATGCTATGAGGTATACTAAATCATTAGTGCAAGGTTGCTTATTGGTTTTACTGTTGGCAACAGCTACAATGGCACAGATAACTGAAAAAGCTGAATTTGGTAAATTTGCCATCACCAACGCCACCATCCACACGGTAACAAATGGAGTTATAGAACATGGCGTTGTCCTTATTGAGGGTGAAAATATTGTATATGTCGGCAAAAATGCGAAAATAACTTCAGAATATGTCCATATTGATGCGGCGGGAAAGCATGTTTATCCCGGCTTTATAGATGCAGCTACTCAGTTGGGACTTAGTGAGATCGGCGCCGTGGCGGTGACAAGAGACCAGGCGGAACTGGGGGAATTTACCCCGGAGATGCGTGCATTTACAGCTGTCAATCCCAATAGCGTTAGCATTCCGGTAACGCGGATAAACGGGGTGACTAATGTTATTTCTATGCCGGTTTCAGGCCTCATCTCGGGCAAAGCTACATTGTTGGACTTATATGGATATACTCCCGATTCTATGGCCGTTCAAGACAATGCAGCGCTTCATTTGAAATGGCCTTCCGCTTCTAAGAGAAGCTCTTGGGATCGCCGGGATGAGAAGAAGATAAAAAAGCAGTACGAGGAAAAACTGGAGAAGCTGAATAAGTATTGGGATAAGGCTCAGTTTTACGATGAAATGATAACTTCGTTTGAGGAAAATTCTCAGAATAAGGAACAACCGGATATCAGCAGGGAAATGCGGGCAATGCGCGAAGCGGTGACGGGTGAAATTCCGGTAATAATAACAGTATCGCGTAAAAAGGATATCTTGAATGCGCTGGAATGGGTGGAAAAATATTCTGAAGCACATTTTATTCTTGCCGGTGTACAGGAAGGATGGCGTGTGGCTGATAAAATTGCTGAGGCCGGTTTGCCATGCATCGTTTCAACGCTTTATACGCCTACTCGCAAATACGACAACTATAAGCGGCCCTACCAAAATCCCGGACTGCTGCACGAAGCAGGGGTAGAGCTGGCTATTACAGCTGATAATAATGTTGAAAATGTACGCAACCTGCTGTACAATGCGGGATATGCGGCAGCATATGGATTGGGTAAAGAAGAAGCATTAAAAGCAGTGACGATAAATACGGCTGAAATATTTGGTGTGGATGACCTTTTGGGAAGTATCGAAGAAGGTAAACAGGCCAACTTATTTATAGCTGACGGAGACCCTTTTGAGCCGGCCACGCACATTAAACAGGTATTCATACGCGGGCATAAAATCCCAATGGTGAGCCGCCAGACGCAGCTGTATGAAGAGTACTTAGATCGTGGATCTGAGTCTGCCCAAAAGGGAGAGAATCAGTAGATGGAGCGCTTTGAAATACCTGGAAATTATCCACCCTTTACTGCACTGATGTTTCGTAGCGCAGGTAAACCGGCTCCTAATTATTTAAGGTGGGGTTATGAAAGTACTTTAAAGGCCGCTAAATATTTTGTTATCTATACGCCCTGACAGGGTGTTGCGAGTGGATACCTGGCCATAACATAATCACCGGCTTCTAATTGTACGAGCGTCCACCCGTGCTGAGTGACTAGGTTTAGAGGGTGCGGAAGTTAAGCATCTGCTCTGAAAGCCAACTGCCTGCGATACGTTGTTTGCAGCTTAACGTTCAGACCTCTTATAAAAGTAGTAATCCAACCCGATTTTGACGTAAGAGCTGCTAAGCTTATAACCGGGCCCGGAAAAGCTTTGTGATGAATAGTACGGGAACTGAACGTTCTACCTTCGATAGAGCAACGCTATTACACCAATGCCGCTAATTAATAAAATGATATGCCCAACCCAGGCCAGGCGTTGCCCCCATATACTGGAAATAGGCTCAAATGTCATGCTGATGGTGTGGTTGCCCGCGGGTACTTGCAGACCACGTAAAATAAAGTTGGTCTTGTATATTTTTGCAGGTTCATCATCTATCGTTACGTGCCAGCCGTCGGGATAGTATATTTCGCTGAGAACCAGAAAGCCATCGTCGCCGGATGATGTTTCTATCTGTATATTTTTGGCATCATAGGAGGTGACTTTCACCTCTGCGGTAGAGTCCGTGGAAGCTGTAATAGTATCTTCTGTTTCAACAATAGCCTGCTGCGACGGATGGAAGGAATTTTTTTTGAGTTGCTCCATGGCTTCCGTAGGACTTGCAACTGGGATAATAGAATCCACAAAAAAGGCTTTGGGCAAGACATCTTCATTTTGATAAACATATTGATTTTGTTGACTAAAGACCTCCGAATAACCGGGGAGAGACAGCGGCTGTTGAGTAGAAATATATTTTACATTCAGCATATCCAGTATTTTGTGGCTGCCCTTGTGGATTGTTGCATTACCGCTATCCTCCGTCAAGAAGTGCTCCACCGTTTCCTGATAATAACCCAGCTTAACGCCTGTATATCCACCAATAGATGGATAAAAGTAGGAGGGGATGGCATTGTTAAAGGGATTGCTCATCAGCGGATAAGCCCGGTAAGGCCAGCCCATTCCACTGGCAATATTCTGCATGATAAAGTGATCTGCCGGCTGCTTTTGCTTCCTGATAAGTTGTTCAGCTTCCAGACGGTCTGGAAACATGCCGGCTTCATTTACGTACCGGTTGTCTAAGGTTAGCATATCAAAAGCGGTGAGGAAGAGCAGACCAATTAGCAGATAGCCCTTACTTAGCTTATTCCATGCAAAGGCGAGGATGAGAATGCCGGCCAGCAGGCTAAGGATTAGATAACGGATGGCGTCACTACTGGCGAGTTCTTTGCGATCGGGTTTAAGTCTGTTGTTGATATATTGCTGTACGCGTTGTTGGACCTGTGGGTTTTCAGGAGAAATATTATTTTGTGAGGCTACCTGCTGGATATACTGTTCCATTTCACCGGGCTTTTCAAAAGAAAGGAGTGAGTCACTTCCAAAGACGAAGATAGCTCCTATGGCAATGGCAATTCCCAAGGGCATAAGAAGTTTTTTCTGCGCATTATTGCGGGCAATTTGGAGTAGTGCTTCGAGCCCGTATACCGCTAGCACGGAATAACAAAAGACAGTGACGATCAGCCACATTTCAGGAGTTCGGAACTTGTTGAAATAAGGCATATAATGGAACATAAATTCATTGAGCAGCATGAAGTGAGAGCCCAATGAAAAGAGCAGTGTCAGGGTACCCACTCCAAAGAATAGGTATTTTAATTTTTTCCGATAATAGATGAGCCCTAAGAGTGCCAGGATAAAAGCAATAGCTCCAAAATAGTGCGGCCCGCTGGTAAAGGGTTTAGGTCCCCAATAAGCCTCTCCGGAAGCTCCCCCAAAGAGGCCGGGGATGATGAGCGTAAGCAGTTCACCGAATCCCTGCGACCAGCTAAAGGCATAATCTAATGATAACCCGCTGCCTTGCAGCGAATTAAGTGAAGCCCCTCCCCGAATGCTGTATTGGGAATAATCGTATATCCGCCAGTAGAGGTCAATACTGCAGAGTAAGGCCAGAATCCCTGCCCCAATAGCTACGCCGGTACGGCGCGCCCAGTCCATTATCTCCTCCTTTCTATAAGCTCCCCATGTATCATAAATCCACCAGAAGCCCAGTAGGTACAGAAAATAATAGGTAACCTGGGGGTGGTTAGCACGCAGCTGAAGCGTCATTGAGAGGGCAAAAACGAAGAATCCCAGCAGTGTTTTATTCCAACGGGAGACCATATAGTAGCCGACAAACATCCAGGGAATAAAGGAAAAGGCCAAAAACTTACTGTAATGTCCGGCCTGGATTATGATGGGCAAATAAGTGGTAAAGCCCATTAACACTGCTCCCAATGCTGCTGAGAACGGGCGAAAACCCTGAATAACAAAGAAGAAGTAGGCACCGGCAAGCAGGATCCAGAAAAAAGGGAGTGGACTTGTTTTTCCTCCCATCCATTTGATAAAGGTATCTATATTTGGCGGGGAAGAAGGGTTATGGATGACCGCCGAAGGCATTCCCGAGAACATATTTGTATCCCAATTGGGGTGCTCGCCATCATGAGAGTGCATATATTCGATGACCGATTCCGCTCCTGCACGCCACTGGATGACATCATTACCCAGGAATTGCTTTCCTCCAAAAAAGATGGCAGAATAAAGGATTAGCGGCAGCAGAAACAGAAAAAGTAAGGCAAGGAAGTGCTGCTTATTTGATGAAAGCTTCGAAATGAAGTCTTCTCTAAGTCTGCTCTGTTGCTTTCTGGAAGTCAAATTATATAATGATGGTTAATAATATTTAGGATCGCCCTGAATACCTTTGATGGTATGCTGCCGGAAGATAAACCAGCATATTAGTCTAAAACACGAGGAACACGAAAATAATCGGTATCAGCATCCGGGGCATTTTTGAGGGCCTCTTCATGATCTAACGGCTCTTTGGATTCATCTTTCCGGAGACGGTATTCCAGCTCAACGGGATGCTGAAGCGGAGCTACACCCGAGGTATCTACCTCTTGAAGAGAGCCTATATAGTCAAGAATCCGGTCCATTTCGCGCACTAAATCTTCTGACTCTTCAGCTGAAAGTTGTAGATGAGCTAAGTCAGCAATGTGATTGACCTCTTTTTTGGTAATAGACATGAAACAACGATCTAAATTTAAATTGGAAACGAATGATAATTTAAGAAAAGCAATGCACATTTAACAGGCCCCTTTGCAAAACCCAGGATGTCATACTGGACCTGTCTGACGAAGTATCTACTTTGCTGAAGCTATGTATAACGCGCATAGCGCGGCCGGGCTCGATTCAGGAGTTCCTCTTTTACGCCTTAAGCTGGTATAGATACCGGAGCGAGTC
>Ga0079226_10001035_pt1 | contig 21091 bp, 14 predicted proteins | sample Poulit2014_FD_76345 | JGI IMG/M metagenome (GOLD analysis project Ga0079226, IMG submission 76345) | Agricultural soil microbial communities from Georgia to study Nitrogen management - Poultry litter 2014 | ecosystem: Environmental > Terrestrial > Soil > Agricultural land | place: USA: Georgia... | reverse complement strand
TTGAAGCCGATTTTTAACGTAACCTTACCGGTAGACGGTGACAGCGGAAAGGTTGAAGCCGATTTTTAACGTAACCTTACCGATAGACGGCACTTAAAGTAATATTCAAGAAAACTTTCGTAAAGACTTTACGGAACAACGTGCTTTTAAAATTATTAAAAGTCGAATAAATGTCAATAAAATAATCCCCTAAAGAAGCATAAAAACTGCCGTATCTTTAGGGGATTAATTTATTCAAGGTTTATTTTCGTAATTGTTCGAGTCGTTGTTGTACACGATCTCGATTTTCGATATACTCTTTTTCTTTCTGTCGTTCGGCTTCGACAATTTCTTCAGGAGCATTATTTACGAAACCTTCATTCGATAACTTACGCTGCACGAGGGCTACTTCTGACTCCCACTTTTCTAATTCTTTTTCGAGTCGGGCGATCTCTTTTTCGACATCGATTAGACCTTCAAGAGGTAAGTAAACTTCAGCGCCAGTGACGACAGCTGTCATCGCTTCTTCTGGTGCTGTTGCATTTAGATCGATTGTTAATGAACTCGTATTACAAAAACGTTCGAGGTAGTTTCGATTTTTCTCTAAATGTTCAAGGGCCATTTCATTCGCTGGCTGAAGGATCATTTCAACTTTACGCGACATTGGCGTATCAACTTCAGCTCGAATATTTCGAACGGAGCGAATCACATCCATAATAAGGCGCATTTCTTTAACCGCATCTTCGTCGTGGTATGCTTTATTTGGTTCTGGCCATTTTTGTACTGTAATTGAATCTCCTTCGTGCGGTAGCTTCTGCCAAATCTCTTCGGTTACAAAAGGCATATACGGGTGCAACATACGTAACGTTTGGTCGAGAACATGGGCTAAAACAGAACGAGTCGTTTTCTTCCGATCCTCATCTTCTCCATATAGAGGTAACTTTGCCATTTCGATATACCAGTCACAGAAGTCATCCCAAATGAAGTTGTATAAGTAACGGCCAGCTTCACCGAATTCATACTTATCGGTATTGTATGTGACATGTTCGATCGTCTCATTTAAACGGGTTAAAATCCATTTATCCGGCAACGATAACTCACCCGAAAGATCAATTTCGTCATAGGTTAAGCCGTCCATATTCATAATCGCAAAACGGGATGCGTTCCAAATTTTATTTACAAAGTTCCAAGTTGATTCCACACGTTCCCAACTGAAACGCAAATCTTGACCCGGAGTCGATCCAGTTAGTAAGAAATAGCGTAAAGAATCGGCTCCGTACTTTTCAATGACATCCATCGGGTCGACACCGTTACCTAAAGACTTACTCATCTTACGTCCCTCTTCGTCACGAATTAGTCCGTGGATTAGTACGTCTTTAAACGGACGCTCCCCTGTAAACTCTAACGATTGGAAAATCATGCGCGCAACCCAGAAGAAAATAATATCATATCCAGTTACGAGCACATCCGTCGGGAAATAACGGCGGAAATCTTTACTGTTTTCATTCGGCCAACCCATCGTAGAAAACGGCCATAATGCAGATGAGAACCAGGTATCGAGGACGTCTTCATCTTGACGCCAGTTTTCAATATCTTCTGGTTCCTCACGCCCGACATATACTTCACCGGTTTCTTTATGATACCAAGCTGGAATACGGTGCCCCCACCATAATTGACGAGAGATACACCAATCACGAATGTTTTCCATCCAGTGTAAATATGTCTGTTCAAAACGCTCGGGAACAAAGTTTACCTTGTCCTCAGTCTTCTGTAGTTCGATTACCTTTTTCGCTAAAGGTTCCATTTTAACGAACCATTGGGTAGACAAGTATGGCTCGACTACGGCGCCACTTCGCTCAGAATGCCCAACTTGGTGAACGTGATCTTCAATTTTAAAGAGAACACCTTCTTCTTGTAAATCGTTAACGATTTGCTCGCGACATTCAAAACGATCCATACCTTCGTATTTACCAGCATTTTCATTCATCGTACCATCTTCATTCATCACAAGGACACGAGGCAGATTGTGGCGGTTTCCGATTTCAAAGTCGTTTGGATCGTGGGCTGGTGTTATTTTTACCGCTCCGGAACCGAACTCCATATCGACATAGTCATCAGCAACGATTGGGATCTCTCGACCGACGATTGGTAGCACGACCGTCTTCCCGATTAAATCTTTATAACGTACATCATCAGGATGAACAGCGACGGCTGTATCACCTAACATCGTCTCAGGTCGTGTTGTAGCAATTTCAATATATTCATCGCTATCTTTAATCGGATAACGCATATGATAAAATTTACCCTTTACTTCTTCATATTCTACTTCAATATCCGATAGGGCTGTCTTCGTTACAGGATCCCAGTTAATAATATATTCTCCACGGTAAATTAATCCTTTTTCATATAAACGAACGAAAACTTCTTTTACCGCTTCGGATAAACCCTCATCTAAAGTAAAGCGTTCACGCGTATAATCGAGGCTTAAACCTAATTTACCCCACTGCTCGCGAATATGGTCGGCGTATTCTTCTTTCCACTCCCATACTGTTTCGATAAACTTTTTACGACCTAGATCATAACGGCTTTTCCCTTCTTTTTTCAACTCTGCTTCAACGACTGCTTGGGTCGCAATTCCAGCATGGTCCATTCCCGGAAGCCATAACACATCGTAGCCTTGCATTCGTTTCATACGGGAAATTGTGTCCTGCATCGTCGTATCCCAAGCATGTCCTAAATGAAGTCGACCAGTCACGTTCGGCGGAGGAATAACAATCGAAAAAGGCTTTTTCGATTTATCCCCTTTTGCTTCAAAGTAATTACCTTCTAGCCAAAAACTGTAACAATCAGCTTCGATTTCTTTATGATTGTATTTCGGCGCTAATTCTGTCGTACGTTCTTCCTTCATTTCGAAACCTCCTTATAAAAATAAAAAACTTTTCATCCAATAAAGGACGAAAAGTTATACTTTCGCGGTACCACCTTTGTTCGCGCATAATGATTTTATCATTTGCGCGCCACTTCATAAAATAACGGCTCTGCCGGCTTCTTCTACTTAATAGTTCAAATTAATAGTTCAAAGAAGCTGTATCAAGGGCGACCTTCTAAGCGTTATTTTGAAAAACTTTCACCAAATGTTTTTCTCTCTGTGAAAATAAGTGGCTTATACTCTTCCCTATCATCACATTTAACTTATAAAGTTATCATTATGTATTTTAAGCTGTATTATGTATATTTGCAACTTTCTTTATCATTTTAGCACGTTTCCGGGCCTTTCATACATAAGATATAAGAAGAAAGGGTGGAAAAGATGTATCGTTATCGACTTCCGAATTGGCTTTATAAAGTCGTCTGTGTAATCGAACGAGCGATTTTACCGATATTAATTTTTCAGCTTATTCGTACGTTATTTCTGACGACGACCCTCGATTTGATTTTGCTCTGTTTGTTAATTATGCTTTTTATCGTTTTTTATTTAGAATGGCTTTAACCGTCTCCTATATTTACACAAAGGAAACGATTAAAGCCATATTTTTTCACTCTGTAAGTATTCGCTCACGAATCATAATTAATTGTCCTTCTTCAAGTTGTTCCCCTGATAAGTTGTTATCCTTTAATAATTGCAATACAGGTATTTCGTAACGTTTGGCAATCGACTCAACGGAGTCATTCGGTTGAGCAATATAGATTGTCACTTGGGTGTAGGACTCCGTCTCGGAAGTGAATAATTCTGTTAAAAAGGATACCCCTTTAATCTCTTCTTCCTCTTCCTCACTTTCACTAAGTTCGATTTGCATTTCATCCTGTTCTAGGGCTTCTTTTGCTTCAAGTTCTTCTTCGACTTCTTCTTTTTCATCGGTTTGTTCCATTTCCACTTCTGTTTGTGCTTCAACTATTTGCTCTTCTTCTATCGATACTTCCTCTGTTTCTACCTCTTGGGTCGCCTCTTCTCGATCCCTTTCTATCTTTTCTTTTGCAGCTAGAGGTTCTCCTTGATTAGTTACTTCTGAACTTTTTATTAAGCGGAGGCGTTGAGCTTCTTCTTTTTCGTGAGTTTTTGTTTCGCGTTCTTTTTCTTCTTCATTTACTTCTACTTCTGTTGTTGCTTCTTCTTTTCGTGATAAAGCTTCCGTTGTATCCTCAGGTTCAATTGGTGTATCTTCCTGCATCGGTCGTGTATAACTTGTGAAATGCTCATGCGTTGAGGATTCCTTTTCTTCATCTTGTGCTACTAGTTCCCTTGTCTCCTTTGATTTTTGTCCGGCGCTTTCGGGTTGGATTCCATGAATATGTAGAGCTGCAGTGATTTGTAACGTATCAGCGCTCGGTATTTCATAATCGAAGGAATCGACAGTGACATACACTTCTTCTATCGCTTGGACCCGCTCTTTCGTCACGGAAATTTCAACAGGAAAACGATGGGTAAAATTAGCAAGACCATTTTCTGAAAATATTACCTTTTCTATGAGTTGGTCTCGATTCGACATTACTTCTTCTCCGGTAGTCGGCTGTTGATAGGAAAACTTCGGACGATATTCTCCTACGAGAATAATAATACCGCGAATTTGTATATAATCTTCGTAGGAATGAATAATAATATCCGGGTCGATAGCGACAGAAACCATTTCTTCTATCGATTCTTCATGGCGGAAGGATAGACGCTCATTTAATTCGATTGTTAATGTTTGCTCATTATGTTTCAATCGCAATCATTCCTTTCTCTTACTATATGAAACTATATGAGCAAACACCGATGATTATGACAAGGTTATTGAAACTTATGGGCATATTGTAAAACGAGCGCTTCTTTTGCTCTTTCGATCATATCTCCTGCTCCTTGGGATAATGCTTCATCGACCGCTTTCTTTGCTACTTCTTCTGGGTCGTTACCTGTTACATTTACTTTTAATAATTCTGTTCCGTCAATTGCACAAACAGAACCTTGTAACGTAATTTCCTTAGCTTCTGTTGTCGCATAGGCACTAATCGGTGCGATGTAATCTTCATCGAGTAAACGAACAAATTCGCGCTCTGTTTTGACGTTTATTGCTGTTTCTTCATCGTTGATTGTCTGTAACATTTCGATTAGCTTCCGATCGTTGCTACGACATTTTACCGCAAGAGCCCCCTGTGCTACTTCGGGTAATAACGTTTCGACTTCGATATATTGCGTAATTAATTCAAGCAAATTTAATTTCGTTAAATCCATTACAGAAAGGATAATTCCATCATAAGCTCCCCGACGTAATTGCTCAATTTCAGAATGAATGAATTGCTCCATTACAACCGGGCTTAAATGTGGATAAGTTGCCTTTAAAAAAGCGGAAACCCTTGGATTTACCGTCCCTATGATTGCCCCTTCTGGTAATTGATTTAAAGGTATATGTGTCCGGCCGATATACGCATGACGTGAATCCATTCTTTTTAGAAAAGTTGCAAGGACAAAACAATCTTGTAAATATAAGGAAGCATCAGTCAAAGGAAAAACAGCAAGATCAATTTCCTTCTGTTTTAACGAATGTTGTATATTAAAGTTCAACTTACGACTCGGAAACAAATGCCGTTCATAGTAAGGAACGACTGGTGTCGCGCTTGTATGAATTGTTTTAATTTCGAAGGTTGCCCTTAATCCTTGCGCTTTTAACCGTTCTATCAAAGCATATCCTTGTTTCAGGGCCAGTTCATTGTTACAAGTGCCGACAACAATCTTTTCCATCGGTATCATCTCCTTAGTTGTTCCGCTGATCGTTTATTAGTGGCAATTTGTTTTAATAGCACTTACTTTTATTGTAAACTTTTACAGTTTTACTGTCTATAAAATGAACTGAGTCACTGATTTTTTAAGAAAGGACGTAGTGTTCTTCTCCAACTAAAAACTTACACAATTTAAAACTTTACAAAAACATAGTTAATGATAAGATAAAAGTAAATCATATATTTATAGATGAACAATTCATTCCGTCTTGATATCTTTACAATTAAATAAAACTACATATATTTCACTAGGGGTGCTTGTGTTACAAGCTGAGATCGAAGTGGGACTTCGGGATTCTTATTACCTGATCTAGTTAGTACTAGCGAAGGGAAGTGGATTTTACGGGCATTTTTGTATGCAACGTAACCACTTCCTTTACTTTCGGGAGTGGTTTTTTATTTTATATTTTGGAAAGGTGGTTGAGCCAACGTGCTAATTCATGCGATTTCTACTGGAAAAGAGTCGGTCGATTCTTTCGTGCAAAAAGCTTCCGCAATCTATGATATCGTCGACTTTATCCATATTCGCGAACGCAATTGGTCGGTGGCACAATATCGTGAAGCAATACAAGACTTACAAAAAATCGATAAACATTTACAAAAAATTGTGATTAACGACCGCGTGGATGTTGCCTACATCCACAACGTACGTAACGTCCACCTGCCATCCCATAGTGTTCAACCCGAGGAAATGAACCGTTACTTCCCGACGCTATCCTACGGTGTATCGGTACATAGCATTGACGAGGCAATTGAAAAAGAAAGAAAAGGCGCAACTTATCTCATGTTTGGTCATATTTTTCCGACAAACTCTAAGCCAGGGCTTACTCCTCGAGGTTTAGAAAAATTGAAAAACGTAGTAAAGGCTGTCTCGATACCAGTGATTGCGATTGGTGGAATTACTCCTGAGAAAGTTTCCGAAATACGCCGTTGTGGTGCAAAAGGTGTCGCCATATTATCGGGAATTTTCTCCCACTCGAATCCTGAAAAAGCCGCTTTACAATATCATGAGTTCACCAAATATTAGTAATGATCAATTTCTTAAGGAGGAATCAAAATGAACGTTACGATTAATGGGAAAGAGATGCAAATTCCAGAAGATGTCGATACCGTTGCAAAGTTAATTTCCCATTTAGAGATTCGTAATCCGGTAGTCATCGTCGAACTTAACGATGAAATTCTACAAAAAGAAGACCATGAAAAGACGACGATTAAAGCAGACGATCGTATCGAATTTATTCAATTTGTCGGTGGGGGTTAAACTTTCCTCTCACTTTTATTACAAACAACTTTTTAAAGGAGCGACTTAGATGTTAAAGATTGGACCTTATACTTTTACTTCTCGGTTATTTTTAGGTACGGGGAAATTCCCAGATTTTGATATACAGAAAAAGGCGGTAGATGCCTCTGAAACGGAAGTGCTCACGTTCGCAGTTCAACGAATGAATATAGCCAATCCGAATCAGCCGAACTTTTTAGAAAAAATAAACCTTGAGCAATATAAATTTTTACCAAATACAGCTGGAGCAAAAACAGCAGAAGAAGCAGTACGAATTGCCAAGCTCGCCCAAGCCTCCGGAATTTGCCATATGGTAAAAGTCGAAATTATCGGCTGTGACAAGACCTTGCTTCCGGATCCTGTAGAGACTTTAAAAGCAACAGAGATGTTGTTGGAAGATGGTTTCGTTGTGTTACCTTATACGTCCGATGACGTCGTATTAGCAAAACGTTTGGAAAAGTTAGGTGCCCATGCGATTATGCCCGGGGCTTCCCCTATCGGTTCTGGTCAAGGTATTGTAAACCCTCTTAACTTACAATTTATTATCGAACAATCAGAAGTTCCGGTCATCGTCGATGCAGGAATTGGTTCTCCGATGGATGCGGCTCAAGCGATGGAGTTAGGTGCGGATGCCGTCCTCTTAAACTCAGCAGTATCAGGCGCAAAGAATCCTGTTAAAATGGCAGAAGCAATGAAACTGGCAGTCCGAGCGGGCCGTCTTGGCTTTGAAGCCGGACGAATTCCAAAGCGAAAACATGCCGTAGCAAGTAGCCCTCAGGAAGGACTCGGTCTAGAATGAAAGACCGTTATTCTAGACAAATTTTATTTCCGCCAATCGGTGAAGAAGGCCAGCGATTATTAGGAGAAAAGCATGTTCTCATTATCGGTGTCGGTGCGCTTGGAACGCAAAGTGCGGAAATGTTAACTCGGGCGGGAATTGGCACATTAACCCTCGTCGACCGGGACTATATAGAAGCAAGTAACTTACAGCGCCAATATTTATTTACAGAACAAGATGCAAAAGCTCGACTACCAAAAGCAGTCGCTGCCCGCCGACATTTAGAAAAGATTAATTCTGAAGTAAACATCCATGCCCACGTACTAGACGTAACTCCGATTGAACTAGAGTCACTAGGTGATGGAGTCGATTTAATTTTGGATGGTACGGACAATTTCGATATCCGGATGATGATAAATGACTTTTCTCAAAAGAGAAATATTCCTTGGATCTACGGGTCTTGTGTGGGCAGTTATGCGATTAGTTATACAATTTTACCCGGGGAAACCCCTTGCTTACATTGTCTACTCGGCACGATGCCTGTCGGCGGTGAAACGTGTGATACAGCGGGAATTATTCAACCAGCTGCAGCCCAAGTTGTCATTCAGCAAACGACAGAAGCGTTAAAAATTTTAACAAACGAAAAAGAGGCATTACGAAATACGCTCATTTCTATCGATTTATGGAAAAACGAGTTCGTCCAAATGGATCTTACATCTTTTAAAAAGAAAGACTGCCCTTCCTGTGGTCCTAACGCGACATATCCATACTTATCTTATGATGAACAGACGAAAGTTGCAGTCTTATGTGGAAGGAATTCCGTGCAAATTCGTCCGAGTAAATTACAAGAACGTAACCTAGAAGAACTCGCTACAAAACTTAACAGGCTTGGTGGAAAAGTAGAACGGAATGAATTTTTACTTTCCTTTACGATTGAAAAGGAGCGAATGGTTTTATTTAAAGACGGTCGCGCCTTAATCCATGGAACGAATGATCTAGCCTATGCAAAAACTTTATATCATCGTTACTTAGTTAAAGAGGGTGAGATGTTGGAAAAAATACAAATTAATCGTGTAGAGGCACTACAAATGTATGAAATGATGTTACGAATACGTCTTTTCGAAAAAGAAGTGGAACGAAATGTTCAAAAAGGTTATTTACACGGTACGACGCACTTATATAACGGCCAGGAAGCAATTGCGGTCGGCGTATGTTCGCAATTAGAGAAAGGTGACTTAATAACGAGCACCCATCGAGGACACGGTCATGCAATAGCCATGGGTGCATCCTTACATAAAATGATGGCAGAAATGTTTGGTAAAGTAACGGGCTACAGTAAGGGAAAAGGTGGCTCGATGCATATTGCTAACCTTGAAGATGGTAATTTAGGTTCGAACGGGGTCGTCGGTGGAAATATACCGATTGCTGTCGGCGCAGCATTAACGTTGCAAATGAAAGAAAAACCGAATGTCGTCGTCTGTTTTTTCGGTGATGGAGCGGCGAATGAAGGGAGTTTTCACGAAGCGTTAAATTTAGCATCTATTTGGAAAGTACCCGTTATTTTCGTTTGTGAAAATAACGTATACGGCATGTCAAGTGCAATTACAGAGATGACGAGGATTGAACAGCTTTCAATTCGTGCTAAAGCTTATGGTTTTCCTGGTGTTACAATCGATGGCAATAACTTATTCTCCGTTACTTCAACAATCAAAGAAGCGATTGAACGAGCCCGATGTGGGGCTGGACCGACCTTAATCGAAGCGAAGACCTATCGGTTCAAAGGTCATTCTAGAAGTGATAAGGAAAAATATAGAACTAAGGAGGAAGTCGCTTTTTATAAGCAAAGTTGTCCGATTCGTAGATTTGAACATGTTTTACTTGAAGAGTATAAAATTGAGCCGGGAGTACTCAATCAGCTATATAAGAAGATTAAGACTGAAGTGAAAGAAGCAACTGCCTTTGCATTAGAGAGCGAACTTCCGTTAGTTACTAGCTTAGAGCAGGATGTGTATGCCGATGAGTAAAGAAAAATTAACAAAAAAAACAATTACCTATCGTGAAGCAGTGCGCGAAGCCTTGCAACAATCGATGAAAGAAGACGATTCGGTTTTTTTACTAGGTGAAGATATCGGTGTCTATGGAGGAGCTTTTGGCGTAACGGAAGGCTTAATCGAACAGTTCGGACCCGAGCGGGTACGAGATACACCAATTAGTGAACTTGGCATTACGGGAGTTGCCGTCGGTGCGGCGTTAACTGGAATGCGCCCGGTAGTTGATATACAGTTTTCCGACTTTTTAACTTTAGCTCTCGATCAAATAGTAAACCAAGCTGCAAAACTCCGCTATATGTATGGCGGTGTTGTAAAGGTGCCTTTAGTCATCCGTACGCCAAGTGGTGCAGGGACGGGAGCTGCTAGTCAACACTCACAAAGTTTAGAAGCCTGGCTCGCTCATATTCCTGGTTTAAAAGTAGTGCAACCAGCTTCGCCCTACTGTGCAAAAGGATTGTTAATGGAAGCAATTCGCGATCCGAACCCTGTTATCGTCTATGAACATAAATTGTTGTACGATATAAAAGGTCCAGTTCCGAAAGAACCTTATACAATTCCTTTTGGTAAAGCGAATATCGTAAAGTCCGGTACCGATGTGACTGTTGTAGCTACGGGTATGATGGTATCTCGGACTCTTGGGGTTGCGGAGAAGTTCGCTAAAGAAGGAATCGATATCGAAGTGATTGATCTCCGAACTTTAGTTCCGCTTGATCAAGCAACTATCATTCAATCTATTAAAAAAACTGGTCGGCTTCTCGTCGTCCATGAAGCAGTAAAGCACGGTGGATTCGGTGGTGAAATCGCAAGTATCGTAGCTGAAAAAGCCTTTTCTTATTTAAAAGCACCGATTAAACGACTCGGAGGAAAATTCGTCCCTATTCCTTATAGCAAGCCCTTAGAGGAGGCAGCTATTCCACAAGTGAAAGATATTGAAAAAGCAATCGATGAATTAATCACCTACATATAAAAGTAAACAAACATTTGTTCTAGCTTATAAAGTGCGGTATGATAAAAAAGTAATAACTGTAACGAAGTAGGTGGATACGTTGAAAAATAAAAATAAATTAATCGCATATATTTTAATTGGACTAGGCGTTTACTTTTTAATTAAACAGCTCGATTTGCCATTGTTTAAACCGTTCATCGGTTGGCCTACTGTTATCGCAGTGATCGGTATTGCTTTTTTGTTACATAGTTATACGGCAAGTTTACATGATAATCTTTTCATTGGCGTGATTTTACTAGGGCTTGGAATTCATTTTCACGGTTTGAAAACCTCTCCTGCCTGGTACGATCATTGGTCGATTTATACATTGATTATCGGGGTCGCTTATGGAATACTTTTTTTCAAAACGAAGCGAGGCTTAATTCCGGCGATTGTCTTACTTAGTCTTTCGTCGATTATGATTTTTTCAATTACGTTGCCTGAATGGTTTCAACCGGTTTATATCGTTATTGATTTTATCGATACTTTCTGGCCTGTTATATTATTAGGTATTGGTGTTTATTTCTTATGGAAAAAATAAGTTGTTTATTTTTAAATAAATTTACATATTATTATTCCCGATCGTTCTGGCAAAATTTTTAGAAGAAAGAATTCAATTCGACGAAGTGTAACACCTATGTCAGAATGAAGCTTTCTCTACAAGTCCTTTCTTTTAAATATTTGTCAAAAGTATACTCAAGAGAAAGAACTGTTCAGCACAGAATAATAATCATCAGTTAGATTCCTCCAACCAATGCATATAATGGGATTTGTGTGCAAATTTTTGATAAAACTTACTCAGCGAGCTATTACGTTGAGTAAGTTTTTATATTTTTAAAGATTCATAGTCTATTGAACGCCTCAATTAAGTAAGTTACTAATTTTCCTAGGCTCACCCTCCCCGCAAACGATCCTTATGAGTTTATTAATGTCGCTTTCAACTAAACTTACACAATAGAGTCCTGTAGTGTGTAGCTTAAAACACTTTTTTAGCTAAACTTACACAGTAAAGCCATCCAGTGTGTAGCTTAAAACACTTTTTTAGCTAAACTTACTCAGTGGAGCCATCCAGTGTGTAGCTTAAAACACTTTTTTAGCTAAACTTACACAGTGGAGCCATCCAGCGTGTAGCTTAAAACACTTTTTTAGCTAAACTTACTCAGTGGAGCCATCCAGTGTGTAGCTTAGAGCTCTTTTTTAGCTAAACTTACTCAGTGGAGCCATCCAACGTGTAGCTTAAAGCTCTTTTTTAGCTAAACTTACACAGTAAAGCCATCCAGTGTGTAGCTTAAAACACTTTTTTAGCTAAAGTTTCCTAACAAAGGCTGAAGGACACATAAGTGGCTAATTAAAAATGGAAAGATAAAAAAGGGCCATTAGATAATTCCTACGATACAATGCTTTTAACCAGAAAACCATTGAGAAGGAATTATAAATGGCCCAACTATGATTTAGAGAATTTAATTTTGATTAAGTTTAAACGATAACCAATAAAATCTGAACTTCGTTATTCAATACGATGTTGTGGTGACTTTTAAAGATTTACAAATAGTTTTCAATTTGCTTCCATATACGATCTTTGTTTAAACCACTTATAGCTGAAAAAGGAATAAGTGGAACTTCATCGTTTAATTGTAACGTCTTTTTAATAAGGTTTAGTTGTTTTTGTTGTTGGTTACGTTTTACCTTATCGAATTTCGTTGCAATCACAAGTAAAGGAAGTTCTAAATATGAGACGTATTCAAACATTTGGATGTCGTCGTTAGTCGGACGATGACGACCGTCAACGACGAGTACGACGAGGGCTAATTGTTCACGGGTTTCGAAATAGGCCTCCATCATTTGACCCCATTTTGCTCGTTCTTTTTTTGATACTTTTGCATAACCGTATCCTGGGACATCGACAAAACGGAAGGAATCATTAATGTTATAAAAGTTTAATGTCCGGGTTTTTCCTGGTTTTGAGGAAGTGCGGACTAAATTTTTTCTTCCTAATAAACAATTAATAAACGATGATTTGCCTACATTAGAGCGACCAGCTAACGCAATCTCCGGTAATAGATCTTTTGGATATTGACTAGGTTCGACAGCGCTCGTTACGATTTCTGCGTTTGTTATTTTCATTTTTCTTCCTCTTTCACTAAAGCATGGTCTAAAACTTCATCTAAATGGTCGACTAAAATAAAGTTTAAATCTTTACGAATGCTTTCTGGAATATCCGATAGATCGCGTTCGTTTTCGGCTGGGATAATAATATCCGTTAAGCCAGCTCGGTGCGCGCTCAAAGCTTTTTCTTTCAAACCACCGATTGGTAAAACATTTCCACGTAATGTAATTTCTCCAGTCATACCGACGTTTCGTTTTACGGGTCGACCCGTTAATGAAGAAATTAGAGCAGTTGCCATCGTAATTCCAGCTGAAGGGCCGTCTTTCGGTGTTGCTCCTTCAGGTACGTGGATGTGAATATCATACTTTTTATGAAAGTCTTCACGAATCTTTAATTCTTTCGTTCGAGAACGAATATAGCTAAAAGCGGCCTGAGCAGACTCTTGCATGACATCGCCTAGTTTTCCGGTTAAACGGAGTTCGCCTTTACCAGGATAATGAATTACTTCGATTGAAAGCGTATCGCCTCCAACAGCTGTGTAAGCTAAACCTGTAGCCGTGCCGACTTGGTCTTCCTTCTCCATCTGTCCATAACGGTATAAAGGTTTACCTAAAAGATCTCCGACTCGTTTTTCAGTAATGACTACCCGTTTTTGTTTACCAGAGATAAGAAGTTTTGCTGTTTTACGGCAAAGTGTTGCAATTTGACGCTCTAAACCACGAACTCCCGCTTCTCGAGTATATTCACGGATTATTTTCAATAAACCGTCGTCACGAAATTGTAAGTTCGCCCCGGTTAGCCCATTTTCTTTTAGTTGTTTTGGAATTAGGTGTTCCTTGGCGATATGGAGCTTTTCTACTTCTGTGTATCCTGCAATTGAAATAACTTCCATCCGATCGAGTAGTGGGCCAGGAATTTGATTCGCATAATTTGCCGTTGCGATAAACATCACATTCGATAAGTCGTAGGTTTCCTCGATAAAATGGTCGCTAAAATTACTATTTTGCTCCGGATCCAGCACTTCCAACATCGCAGAAGATGGATCGCCTCGAAAATCGTTTGACATTTTATCGATTTCGTCGAGTAAAAATACGGGGTTGATTGTTTCTGCCTTTTTCATCCCTTGAATAATTCGTCCTGGCATCGCACCGATGTACGTGCGTCGATGACCGCGAATTTCTGCTTCATCGCGGACACCGCCGAGAGAAATACGAACGAACTTTCGATTAATTGCTCGAGCAATCGATTTAGCTAAGGAGGTCTTCCCTACCCCTGGAGGTCCAACTAAACAAATAATTGGACCACGGATTGACTTCGTTAATTTTTGTACGGCCAAATATTCTAAAATACGTTCTTTTACTTTTTCTAAACCGTAATGATCCTCATCTAAGATACGTTCCGCTTCATCGATTTCGATTACGTCTTCTGTTTTCTCATGCCATGGTATGGAAATTAACCAGTCCAAGTAGTTACGAATGACAGAGCTTTCGGCTGAATTTTGTGGCACTCGTTCGTAGCGGTCTAATTCTTCGAGGGCAACTTTTTCAACATGCTCGGGCATCTTCGCTTCTTCGATATCTTTTCGTAACTGATCAACTTCGCTTAACTTCCCGTCGCTTTCGGATAATTCTTTTTGGATTGCTTTTAATTGCTCACGTAAATAATATTCTTTCTGTGTACGCTCCATTGACGTTTGGACACGTTTGCCAATTTTACGTTCTAGATCAAGTACTTTCTGCTCGTTAGCTAATAAATTAAGCAAATGACGCATGCGATTTGATAAATTATTTATTTCTAAAAGCGATTGTTTATCTTTTATTTTAAGCGGCACGTGGGAAGAAATCATATACGTTAAACGGCTTGGATTTTCAATATCGATTACAGTTGCTAAGGTTTCCTTAGTTACTTTACGAGATAATTTAATATATTGTTCAAGCTGAGAAACGAGTTGACGCATAAGGGCTTCTTCTTCGTGGCGGTTTTCGGAAATATCAGTAAGTGGTTCAACTTCAGCAACGAGCTCGTTTTCCATTTCGATACAACGAACTAATTCCGCTCGTTGCAATCCCTCAACTAAAATTCGCATCGTCCCGTTTGGTAATTTAATCATTTGATTAATTTTTGCAATCGTTCCGACATTATATAAATCTTCACGTTTTGGATCTTCAACTGCTACTTCCCGTTGTGTGACTAGAAAAATCTCTTGTTTTCCCATCATCGCCGATTCTAAAGCAGCGATTGACTTCTTTCTACCGACGTCTAAATGTAGCACAATGGTTGGAAAAACAATCACACCCCGTAAAGCTAGTAAAGGCAATTCTACAATTTGTTTTTCTTTCAAGGTACGTGCCTCCTTCTAACTTATTGTCGCATTGAAAACTGCATTTATTCGCTAAAGGTAATCTTATTTTCCTTTATTTCGAACCTTCTATACAAAATGATATTTCAAAGACCATATACCATTATATGCGATAATCGTGATATTTACTAAATTTAAAAGTATTTTTCTTATTTTATACAAAATAATATAAGATACCATCGAAAATTACTCAAAAAGAAAAGACTGACTATCGTGAGTACATGTCCACGCCTTATTAGACTTGCGAGTGGAACAAACAAAAGTCAGTCTTTTCTGTATGATTATCGTTTACGCACTTTCTTTTGGAACTTCTTTTCTACTTTCTTCAACGGTTCCATCCGTGTATAACAGTTTCGGTCTTACATGTTTGTCATTAACCATTTCTGGTGTAATGATACATTTCTCGACGTCTTCGCGCGATGGGATTTCGTACATAATATCTAACATAATCGACTCTAAGATCGAACGTAATCCCCGAGCTCCGGTATTTCGTTCCATAGCATTTTTTGCGATGCCTCGTAACGCTTCTTCTTCGAATTCTAACTCAACATCGTCCATTTGGAACAGCTTTTGATACTGTTTTACCAAAGCGTTTTTTGGCTCTGTTAAAATGCGAATTAACGATTCTTCGTCGAGAGGCTTTAAGCTGGCAACGACTGGCAAACGTCCGATAAATTCTGGAATTAAGCCGAAGCTTAATAAATCCTCTGGTAAAACTCGGGATAACAGTTCTCCCTTATCTAACTCTTCGTAATCAGACTGATCACCAAAACCGATTACTTTTTTACCAATTCGACGTTTGACGATATCTTCAATACCTGCAAAAGCTCCACCGACGATAAATAAAATATTCGTCGTATCAATTTGAATAAACTCTTGATGTGGATGCTTTCTTCCACCTTGTGGCGGGACGCTTGCAACAGTTCCTTCTAAAATTTTAAGCAAAGCTTGCTGTACACCTTCCCCTGATACATCGCGGGTAATTGAAGGGTTTTCAGATTTTCGAGCTACTTTATCGATCTCGTCGATATAAATAATCCCTTTCTCTGCTTTTTCAATATCATAATCAGCAGCTTGGATTAGTTTTAATAAAATATTTTCAACGTCTTCACCGACATAACCAGCTTCAGTTAAAGAAGTAGCATCGGCAATAGCAAATGGTACGTTGAGGATGCGGGCTAACGTTTGGGCGAGCAATGTCTTACCGCTTCCTGTCGGTCCGATCATTGCGATATTACTTTTCGCTAGTTCGACATCGTCTCTAGAACTCATTGAATTAATCCGTTTATAGTGATTATATACGGCTACGGACAAAGTCTTTTTCGCTTCATCTTGCCCGATGACGTATTCATCTAATATTGCGTTAATTTCTTGTGGTTTCGGAATTTCATCGTAGGAAATTTCTTCTTCCATTCCTACTTCTTCTTCAATGATTTCATTACATAATTCAATACATTCATCGCATATATATACACCTGGGCCAGCTACCAATTTTCTTACTGCATCTTGGTCTTTACCACAGAAAGAGCATTTCAATTGGCCTTTTTCATCATTGAATTTAAACATCTTTTCACCCCTAAATTTTAAACTCATTTTAATATGTTGAGCTTATAGCAATCATATCAAATACATTTTCGAAAATAAACCTTTTTACACTAATTAGTATGTGTTGGTAACTTAATGTAAAATATGCTTATTATTTACTATATATTAAATATGATTGCTAATTGTTAATTATCCTAACCACAAATCTGCTTTTATATAAGGGAAAACAAGGTGCAAAATTGCACCTTGTTATTATTCTGCTTCGATTGCCTTCCCTTGCTCAACTAAGAAGTCGATTGTCGTTCTCATTTTTAAGTCGTTTTCAAGTACTGCGGTGTTTCCACCTAACATACTGACGATTTGTTCTTTTTCTAACTGATACATTTCGGCCATTTTATCAAGTTCTTCATCGATTGCTTCTTCCGATACTTCGAGATTTTCTTCTTCAAAGATTGCTTCGAGTGTTAAGTTCGTTTTCACACGCTTTTCTGCATCTTCTTTCATCTGTTCCTTCAATTCTTCTTCAGACTGGCCACTGAACTGATAGTAATTTTCAAGTGTCATGCCTTGCATTTGTAAGTTTTGTTCGAATTCACGTAACATATTTCCGAGTTCTGTTTCAATCATTGCTTCTGGAATATCGATCGTTGCATTTTCTGTTACTTTTTCGATAATTGTTTCACGCTTTTTGTTTTCGAAAGCTGTTTCTTTTTGTTCGAGTAATTCTTTCTCTTTCTTTTCTCGCAATTCTGCTAACGTTTCAACGTCTTCGTCGACATCTTTAGCAAATTCATCATCTAACTCGGGTACTTCTTTTTCTTTAATTTCGTGAATCTTTACTTTAAAGACTGCATCTTTTCCAGCTAAGTCTTCCGCATGATATTCTTCAGGGAACGTGACGTTAACTTCTGTTTCACTGTCGGCTTCCTTGCCGATTAACTGGTCTTCAAAGCCAGGAATAAATTGTCCAGAACCGATTTCTAAGGAATGGTTTTCCCCTTTTCCACCTTCGAACGGCTCATCGTCGATAAATCCTTCAAAGTCGATTACAACTGTATCGCCCTCTTCGACCGTTCCTTCTTCTTTTAAGACGAGCTCAGCCTGACTTTCTTGTAATGTTTTTAATGCTTCGTCTACTTCTTCTTCTGTTACCTCAATTTTTTCATCTTCGTATTCGATTCCTTTATATTCTCCAAGTTCTACTTCTGGTTTTACTGTAACCTCACAAACGAATACTAAGTCTTTGCCTTTTTCGATTTCTTCGATATCAATTTGCGGCTGGTCTACCGGGAAAATCTCCGTTTGCTCAACCGCTTCTGCATATGCATCTGGTAAAACGATATCGACTGCATCTTGGTAAAGGGCCTCTACACCGAAACGACTTTCAAAAATGTTTCGTGGAATTCTTCCTTTTCTAAATCCTGGTAAAGAGACATCTTTAACTACTTTTTTAAACGCTTCGTCTAATGCTTCATCAAAGCGTTCCGCCGATACTGTAATTGTTAAAGTACCTTCGTTTCCTTCTTGTTTTTCCCATTTTGCCGTAACCGACATTACTATTACCTCCAACTTCATTAAATGCATTTATTTTCTAATATTTTAATTTATGTTTTCACTTCATACTGCAACCGTTCGACATTGTATATTTATTATTACTATTATAATCTTAATCAAACGATTTGGGGTAGATTTTCAACTTCTTTAGTATATCATATTCATACTGCCTTTCAAAATATATATATATCGTTACGTTAAGAATAGTCGAAAATAGGCTTCATTACTTGTTACGATTTGTGTAATTTTATTTTTCACGGCTTTTTCATGCGTAGTTGACTCGCCAGTTAAATGTTCCGTAGCAATCGCTTCTAAAGCTTCAGCAACGATATAGATCTCATCCTTTTTATATAAAAACGGATATACATATTCAATGTATCGTTGTAACAATTCTAAAGTAAAGGTGTAGACGGTAGGATTCTTTTGTTCTATATTGCTCAAAGCTTTAAGCGTCTGGATATAAATCGGATGCTCAGCGATTGGTGGAATTTCCGTTAATATAATGAAGGCTTCTTGATCGAATTTCTTAACGATTACTTCCTGTTCGTTATTCCCATCTTGTAAGGACTCTATTATTTTTGTTTTTACAAAAGGATTAACCGCCTTTTCTGCCAGCAATATTTCGAACATTTCCGGGGGTGGTTGGCCTAACTTTTTCCACTGGTGAAAAAGCTGCCACTGGGCTGTTTCATTTTCAGATATGATCGCGTGTTTAAATTTTGTCATTAATGTTTTGGCTTCATTCGTTACTTCTTCTTTACTTGCATCATACCATTGTTCTAGCTGTTTTAAACTAACCGGTGAAAGCTCAATTTCGTCTAATTTTTCTTCTATGTAATTAATTACTTCTTCATATTGGGCTTGATAAAACAAACTAGCTCCATAGGCAATTATATAATCTTCCGTTTTTGTGATTGAAAAGTGGGAACTTATCTCTTCACAATATCGTTCGAGACTTTGCCACTTTTCCAAACCGTATAAAGCTAGTAACTTTCCTCTTATTACACGATTTGTAATCGGCTCGATTTGTAATTTTTCAAGTTTTTTTATTAAAAAAAGCGCGTCTTTATACTGTTCTTCTTGTAATAAACGTTCGATTTTTTCTAATTTTTCTACCGCGTCCTGTTTTACATGGGGTAAGTAAGTGACGTTTCGCTTCATGATCCGACGACCTTTCTACTTAATTGAATTAAAATTCATAAACCTTTGCATACGAACAAGAACCATAGATCTAAACATAAAAATACACACTTACTCGAATTACTGTTAATTTATCATATTTTTATAGAGACGGCTATTCGTAACCTTTTTTCTAATTAAACAAAATAAAGTTCAATGCAACATTACGATTCTTTAAGCATAAACTATCAATACACCTCTATTATAAAGGAGGAATAAAAAACGAATGGATATGTTATCCAAATTACAAAAGCATCGTGAGGAAGAAGAAAAGTTACAGTGGGAAGGTACGTTTGCGGAGTATTTACAGTTAGTAAAAGAACGCCCTTATATTGCCCAGTCTGCCCATTCCCGTTTATATCATATGATAACTCATGCTGGAATTGAGGAAAAAGATGGTCGCAAACAGTATAAGTTTTTTACCGATGAATTATTCGGTCTTGATGAAACACTCGAAAAATTAGTTGAAGAGTATTTCCATCCTGCAGCAAAAAATCTCGATGTAAAAAAACGAATTTTACTTTTAATGGGTCCAGTAGGTGGTGGAAAATCGACAATTGTCACCCTTTTAAAACAAGGATTAGAACGATTTACACGAACCCATGAAGGGGCAGTTTATGCAATTAAAGGATGTCCAATGCATGAGGATCCGCTTCACTTAATTCCAAATCATTTACGTGACGACTTTTATGAAGAATATGGTATACGGATTAATGGAAGTTTGTCACCATTAAATACATTACGCTTAGAAGAGGAATATAACGGCCGTATCGAAGATGTAATTATCGAGCGAGTATTATTTTCTGAAAATAAGCGAGTCGGAATCGGCACCTTTAGTCCATCTGATCCTAAATCTCAAGATATCGCTGATTTAACCGGAAGTATCGACTTCTCTACTATTGCGACTTATGGATCGGAATCAGACCCGAGAGCTTATCGTTTTGATGGGGAGTTGAATAAAGCAAACCGGGGTTTAATGGAATTTCAAGAAATGTTGAAGTGTGATGAGAAATTTTTATGGCATCTTCTATCTTTAACAGAGGAAGGCAACTTTAAAGCTGGTAGATTTGCGTTAATTAGTGCTGACCCAGTTATTGTCGCCCATACGAATGAAGCAGAGTTTCGTAGTTTTATAAGTAATAAGAAAAATGAGGCACTCCATTCTCGAATGATTGTTATGCCGATACCATACAATTTGCGCGTTAGTGAAGAAGAAAAAATTTATGAAAAAATGATCGCCCAAAGCGACTTAAAAGATGTCCATATCGCCCCCCATGCCTTACGGGTCGCTGCAATTTTTTCGATCTTAACTCGTTTAAAACGTTCAAAAAAGCAACGGATCGATCTTGTGAAGAAAATGTATTTATACGATGGGCAACAAGTCGATATGAATGAGCAAATAAATGTACGAGAATTAAAAAGTGAATTTCCAGACGAAGGTTTAAGTGGTATTGATCCGCGTTATGTTATTAATCGTATATCTTCAGCATTAATTCGAAAGAAAGTTAAATCGATTAATGC
>Ga0079226_10001034_pt1 | contig 21096 bp, 25 predicted proteins | sample Poulit2014_FD_76345 | JGI IMG/M metagenome (GOLD analysis project Ga0079226, IMG submission 76345) | Agricultural soil microbial communities from Georgia to study Nitrogen management - Poultry litter 2014 | ecosystem: Environmental > Terrestrial > Soil > Agricultural land | place: USA: Georgia... | reverse complement strand
CCCTTCAATGTATCGATACAGTGATAATTTTTAATATAAATTTTAAAAAATTCAGAATATACTGGCGGAAATTTAAAATAACTAATTGACAGAATTTATTTTCTTGTATATTATATTAACAAATGAATATAGATGTATACTAATGTATACCGATGTACTATGATGTATGTGTTGTTGAAATTTGAAAGGAGATTATTAAAATGGTGGTCCAGAGAGAAAGTAGCGTGCCTGTATACCAACAGATAGTTGATAATATTTTAACAACTATTCGCGATAAACAAATGAATAAAGGAGATAGGTTTCCTACAGAATATGAATTAGTTGAAAAATACGGGGTGAGTCGAGCTACAATTAGAAAAGCTATCGCACAGTTAGTTGATAAAGATGTAATTATTGTAAGCCCAGGCAAAGGGATGTTCGTAAAGAACCCAATAATAGAAATGAACTTTAACGAATTGCGAGGGATTTATGAAATTTTAGAAATGCAGGGATTAAAAACAGATTCAGAACTAGTTGAGTATGTAAAGACTACTCCACCTCCTAGCATAGCTGAAAATTTAAATATATCTGACGATGAGCTGATTTATTCTATTCAGAGGGTTTACTATATTGATAATCAACCATTAGCTTTTTCAACGGCTTACCTTAATTCTGATATTGAATTTACAAATTCTGATATCGAAGATTTAAAAATTTATGGCATTTTACAAAAGAAAATGAATATTAAATTAGAAGAAGCTACATATAAAATAAATGCTTCCGCACCAACAGAAAAACTAAATGAAATTTTAGATAACAAATCTAATTCTCCTTTTCTGAAAATGGAACGAATAACATATTGCGTTAATCAAATTCCAAGAGAAGCAACTATAGCTTATTTTACGTCTGATAAGTATCAATTTAATTTTAACATTACTAATAACGGAGAAATGTTATTATAATTTTTTGTATATTTGTATATAGGAAAATATTAATTATTTCAAATAATTTAAGGAGTGTTAAAAATGATTGATAAGAGGGTTCAAGATGTTGAAAAAGTAATGGGTGATATCAAAAAGGGTTCATCGATTTTGATTGGTGGGCAAACTGATGCGGGAGTACCCAAAAACTTGCTGCGTTATTTATTACATAAAGAAATAATGGAGCTAACTTTAATTACAAATCATGCCGGCATAGGAAATGACGAAATAGCCCAACTTATAAAAAACAAACAAGTAGCAAAAATAATCTGTTCATTTCCAAGAACTAATCAGAGTGAAGTATTTAAAAATTTGTATAATGAAGGAAAAATTAAGCTAGAAGTTGTTCCTCAAGGAACTTTGACTGAAAGAATAAGGGCGGGAGGAGCTGGCATAGGCGGTTTTTACACTAAAACTGGAACAGAAACATTAGTTGAGAAAGGGAAAGAAATAAAAGACATTGATGGTGAAAAATATTTACTTGAAATGGGAATAAAAGCAGATTTTGCTTTAGTGAAAAGTCATCAGGCCGATAGATGGGGTAATCTTGTTTTTCGTAAAGCAGCCAGAAATTATAACCCCACCATGGCAATGGCTGGAAAAACAACCATAGTAGAAGCAGATGAATTAACTAGCTCTTCCCTTGATCCTGAAAAAATTATCACACCGGGAATTTATGTGGATAGGATAATTAAATTTTAAGAAAGGTGGTATGTATATTATGATATCAAAAAATTTATCAAAACAGCAAATAGCTAAACGTTGTGCACAAGATATTCAAGATGGATCCTATGTGAACCTTGGTATAGGAATTCCCACTTTAGTAAGCAATTATATTGAAAATAAAGAAGTTCTATTTCAAAGTGAAAATGGAATATTAGGTTCAGGTGAGCGTCCAGCAAAAGGTGAAGAGGATTTAGATTTAGTAAATGTAAGCGCTGAACCTATCACTTTAGTACAAGGAGGTGTTTTTGTAAATCACGTCGATTCTTTTGCAATGATTAGAGGTGGGCATCTAGATATTTCGATTATGGGCAGCTTTCAAGTTGCAGAGAATGGAGATTTGGCCAATTGGATTACAGACCCAGATGCTATCCCAGGCATAGGAGGCGCCATGGACCTTGCAAAGGGATCTAAAAAAGTTTTCGTTACAATGAATCACGTAACAAAGAATGGCGACTTGAAAATATTGAAAAAATGTAATTTTCCTCTAACTGCTAGTGGTGTAGTTAAAAGAATATTTACAGATTTAGCTGTAATAGATGTTTCTAACGAAGGTCTAATCTTAAAAGAATTAGTACCTGGTATAAGTATTAAGGAGATACAGGAATTAACAGAAGCAGAATTGATTATCAAAGATAAAGTGCTAACGTTAAATCCATAATTTTCAACTATTTAGTAATTAAACTAACAAAAGGGGCATATTTAATATGAGTTTAGAAGAAAAAGAAATCCTATCAATGTTAAAGTTTGTAAACGAATCTGATTATGGATATTTAAATTTGGAAAACGAAGACTTTGAGTTGACAGCCATAAAAAAGGATATGGATTTAAGTGACATTAAAGAAATAATCATAGGGAACAATAAATTTCAAGAGACAAGCAAAACAGCCGCTTTAGATGAAGAAGCGCAACCAGTTGCAGAAAATACTGAATCATTGGAACAACAAATTTATGAAGATAAATTAAATAATAAAGAAATTAGCTCAGAAGAAGACATATATACTGTTACAGCTCCAATGGTTGGAACATTCTTCAGTAAACCATCGCCAGACGAAGATGCCTACGTTAAAATTGGACAGACCGTAACTGATCAAGATACCGTTTGCTTAATTGAAGTAATGAAATTGTTTAATTCAGTATCAGCAGGAGTTAACGGCCAAATTGAGGAAATTCTAGTTGAGGACGGGGAATTGGTTGAATACGATCAACCTTTATTAAAAATTAAAGAAAAATAATGGGAGCGTTTTCAAATGAGAGAAATAAAAATAATTGATACAACTTTAAGAGACGGACATCAGAGTTTATGGGCAACGAGAATGACCACGCCAATGATGTTACCAGTTTTAGATAAAATTAATGACACTGGGTACGAATCCGTAGAATTAATGGCAATGGCTCATTTTGATGCCTGCGTTCGATACTTAAGAGAAGACCCTTGGGAAAGGATTAGAATTGTAAATGAAAAAATAACAAACATGCCTACGGTAGCTTGGATGAGAAGTAAAAATATTATTGGATTTGATATGTTTCCAGATGACCTGGTTAATTTAATGATAGATAAATTCGTGGATAATGGAATAGGAAAAGTGGCAGTATTTGATGGATTGTTGGATATAAACAATATGGCAGGATCCTTAAACCATGCCAAAAAACGTGGAGCTGAAACAGTAGCAGCTCTAGTATTCAGTGAAAGCCCTATTCATACCGATGAGCTGTATGTTAAGAAAACAAAAGAGTTAATAAATAGAACAGAGGTTAATTCTGTAATGTTAAAGGACTCTGGAGGAGTATTAACCCCTGAAAGAGTGAGAACTCTGATTCCAGCAATGAAAAAAGTTCTAGGGAATATACCTTTAGAACTTCACAGTCACTGTTTAACAGGATTAGCCCCTCTAGTTTATCTTGAAGGGGTAAAGGCAGGAGTTGACGTTATTCATACAGCAGTTTCGCCATTGTCAAATTCTTCCTCACAGCCGACAACACAGACAATGGTTAAAAATTTAAGAGATATGGGTTATAAGGTGAATGTAAACGACCAACTCATTGACGAAGTGAGTTCTCACTTTACAAGAATAGCAGAAGAAGAAAATTTTCCTATCGGCAGAGCTAATGAATATGATGCCTTTCACTATAAACATCAAATTCCGGGAGGTATGCTCTCTAATATGATTTCGCAACTAAAAGCCGCTGGGATAGAAAATAGATACAATGAAGTTCTGGAGGAAATTTCTAGGATTCGCGAAGAACTAGCATGGCCGATAATGGTGACTCCATTCTCTCAGTTAGTAGGTACACAAGCTGTCTTTAATGTAATTAATGGAGAAAGGTATAAAGTAGTAGCAGATGAAGTGAAAAAATACGTTATGGGTCATTACGGAGAATTAATCTCTCCAATTGACCAAAACATCAAAGATAAAATTATTGAAAGCGGATCCAAAGATATTACTCTGGATAAAAAAGAAGAGATTGTTCCTGAATTGAGAAAGCGAATGCCAAATATGAATGATGAAGAACGGCTTCTTCGATACTTGATTAAAGGCAACCATGTAGATGAAATGAAAAAAGCTGGCTCAATTAAAACAAACAATTGTGACATCGATTCTAATTCGCCATTAAACTTACTTAAAAAGCTAACTGAAAAGCAGGATTTCGGATACCTAAAGATAGTAAATGGCAATACAAAGATTAAGTTAGGGGCAGATAAATGACCATAAAAAAAGTGTTGGTTGCAAATAGAGGAGAAATTGCTGTTAGAATCATTCGATCATGTAAAGAAATGGGGGTAGAGACGATTGCAGTTCATTCAAAGGCAGATACTGAGTCTTTACACGTGATGATAGCAGATTATAAAGTTTGTATTGGACCTGCTCCTTCTAATCAAAGTTATTTAAAAAAAGAAAACCTGTTGGAAGTGGCTAAGTTTTACAACGCGGATGCAATTCACCCCGGTTACGGTTTTCTTGCGGAAGATGCGGAGTTTGCAAAGCAATGCGAAGAAAATAATATTATTTTCATAGGGCCAAGAGCAAACCACATTAGTTTAATGGGGGATAAAATTGCAGCTAGAGAGACTGCTGCAAAAGTAGGAGTACCTATTATTGAAAGTGTTGAAAACACTTTATATATAGAGGAAAGTGAAACTAATGATGAAGATTTTCCTTTGTTAATAAAAGCAGCATCTGGTGGTGGCGGAAAAGGGATGCGAGTTGTTGATAGTCCTAATGATTTAAAGTCTTCTGTTCAAGAAGCTAAGCAAGAAGCAGATGCTGCTTTTGGAGACAGCTCTATATATATAGAAAGATTTATTGAAAATGCTAGGCATGTGGAAGTTCAAGTGATAGCTGATAGCCATGGCAATGTTATTCATCTTGGAGAAAGAGATTGCTCAATTCAAAGAAGGCATCAAAAATTAATAGAGGAAACTCCATGTGTTTTTATTTCTAATAAACTACGGCATAAATTATATGAAGACGCGATAAAGTTAACCTCTGAAACTGATTATTTAAATGCTGGAACTATTGAATTTCTTGTTGATGTAGACAAGGAAGTTCATTATTTTATTGAGATGAACACAAGAATTCAAGTAGAGCATCCAGTAACTGAAATGGTAACAGGAGTTGACATTGTAAAAGAACAAATGAGAGTTGCTTCAGGAGATGAACTTTCTGTTAGTCAAGATGAAATTAAAATAGAAGGGCATAGTATAGAAAGCAGAGTAAATGCTGAGGATCCAGAAAATAATTTTATGCCATCACCCGGTGTAATAAATCAATATATTGTACCAAGTGGACTGGGAATAAGAGTAGAAACTTTTTGTTATGGAGGTTATAAAATAGTTCCTTTCTATGACTCGATGGTGGGTAAAGTAATAGTAAAAGGTGAAACAAGAGATGAAGCAATTAATAAGTTAAAAATGACACTTAAAACATTTTATCTTAATGGCCTAAAAACAACTATCCCCTTACATTTATCAATACTAGAGAATGAGGAATTTAAAAAAGGGGCATTTAATACGAAATGGCTTGAAAAGTCAAATATATTATCCTCGAATAAATCTGTTCAAAATTGATAAAGTAAAGGAGGAAAAATAATGGACAATTCAGTCGCAATAGCAGGTATTGGCGATATAGAACTAGAGAATGGAAAAGTAAAAGATGGCTTATCTGTATTGCAAATTCAAGCTCTCTCAGCAAAAAGGGCTCTAAATGATGCTGGTATTAAAAAAAACGAAGTAGATGGCATGTTTGTGTCAGGTATGTGGCATAAAGCAGGGTATGGTACAGCGCCGTCTGCATTGGTATCTGAGTATTTAGGAATTCAACCAAGGTATACAGATTCTACTAACATCGGTGGTGCTTCTTTTGAAGCTCATATAGGACACGCAGCAGCAGCAATAAAAGATGGTAAATGTGAAGTAGCACTGATTGTATATGGTAGTACACAACGATCTGATAAGTCGAGAAATAATGGGATACCACCTATATTAACTGCGCAATACGAGTCTCCTTTTGGCTTGCCTTTTCCAATAGGCTCTTACGGTATGGCGGCAAATAGGTATATGCATCAGTATGGCGTGAAGCAAGAAGACTTAGCAGAAGTAGCAGTTTCAGCGAGAAAATGGGGGCAGCTTAATCCTTCTGCAACAAAAAGAGAGAATTTATCAGTGAAAGACGTGCTTGATTCTCCAATTATCAGCCACCCGTTACATAAGCTAGATTGTTGTCTTGTAACTGACGGCGCTGGGGCAATTGTTCTTGTCTCTTCGGAGAAAGCAAAAGAATGTAGAAAAAAGCCAATATGGGTGTTAGGACACGGAGAGTCTCATTCTCATTGGTCTATTCAAGCAATGCCGGATTTAACTGTTTCCTCAGCAAAAGAATCAGCAAGAGATGCGTTTGAAATGTCTGGAATAAGTCGTAAAGAAATTGATGTAGTCCAAGTTTATGATTCATTTACTATAACGGTTCTTATAACTTTAGAATCTCTTGGTTTCTGTAAACCTGGAGAGGCTCCAGATTTTATTAAAACAAAAGGGATTGCTCCGGATGGAAATTTTCCAATTAATACAAGCGGGGGTGGATTAGCGCATTGCCATCCCGGTATGTATGGCATTTTCCTTTTAATCGAAGCCGTTCGACAGTTAAGAGAGGAAGCCGATGGACGTCAAGTACAAAATGCAAAAACAGCGTTGGTTAATGGAACTGGTGGAGTATTATCTTCCACATCTGTATGTATTTTAGGGAGGGATTAATACATGAATGAAATATTAAAACCTATACCAAAGATAGATAATGATTCTAAAGTGTTCTGGGATGGATGTAATGATGGAAAGTTATTAATACAATATTGCAACGATTGTAACCGTTACATTTATTATCCTAGAATCTGCTGTCCTCATTGCATGAGTAGTAATTTTGAGTGGAAAGAAAGTAATGGAAGAGGAAGAGTGTACTCCTATACAATTGTTAGATATGGAGCGCCTGGCTTTCAAGAAGATGTTCCTTATATTGTAGCTTTGGTAGAACTAAACGAAGGCGTCAGAATGATAACTAACATTATAGATTGCAATTTAAATGATATTAAGTGTGACCTATTAGTAGAAGTAGATTTTATAAAGAGAGAGAACGTAAGGTTACCTATGTTTAGACCAACAAAATAAAAGCGCTTATATTATTAATAAGCATAATGGAGGCGATTTAATGAACTTAGAAGGCAAAGTAGTGGCGATAACTGGTTCAGGAGGGAGTTTAGGAAGAGCAGTTGCAGAGAGATCAGCTAAAGAAGGCGCCAAAATAGTTTTAGTAGATTTATCGGAACAAACTGCAGCTAAAACTATAAAATCAGTTAATAAACTCACTCCAAACGTTCATTTTGTTAAAGCAAATGTTACAAATAAAGAAGATATGAAAAAATTCACTCAAGAATCTGTTGAAAAATTTGGAAGAATCGATGTGCTTTTTAATAACGCAGGAATTGATGCAGAAGTTATTCAAACAGCAGAATATGATGAAGATTCTTTTAAACGAGTTATGGAGATTAATGCTAATGGGGTTTTTTTAGGGATGAAGTATGTATTAAAGGTAATGCAACAACAAGGTAGTGGTAGTATTATAAATACTGCGTCAGTTCATGGCACTCGTGGAATGAAGAATCGAAGCGCCTATGTGGCAAGTAAACATGCTGTAGTAGGGCTTACAAAAACGGCTGCGGTAGAGAATGCAAAAAATAATATCAGAATTAATGCAATAGCACCTGGACCAGTCTATTCAGAAATTACAAAAAAAGTAGCAGAAAAGCTAAATCCAAATAATCCTCAAGAGCATTTCGACATAATGAAAGCTTTAATTCCAGCTGATAAATTGGGTTTGCCCGAGGATATATCTAATCTAGTAAATTTTTTAGCATCGGACGAATCTGCTTTTATTACTGGAACAGTTATGCCAGTGGACGGGGGGATGATGGCTGCATTTTATCAAGGATGAAATTAATCAGCTGTATATCAAATGGAGCTTTAGGGAGGAAAAAACATGCAAATGACAGAAGAAGAACAATCTATATTGAACGGAAGTCAAGGAGAAACTGTTAAAAAAGCATTAGAGTACCAATTAAATGTAGGAGAATATTATAATGCTAAAAAATTTGTGCGAGTATCGCAAGCACATATTACTGCAGATATTGAAGTTATGGGGGAGGCTGGCTTATCTTTCTTAAAAGATATTAATAATCAAACATGTAAATTTAAAGTTCCCACAACGAGTAATGCTAGGTGTATAGAATTTGATAAAGGGCTTACTTTAGGTCAAAAAGAAGACATGTTGGAAAAGGAAAAACAGGTTGTAGCTACTGTTAGCAAACTTGGTGCAAAAACAATCGATACTTGTATAAACTATCAAGTTGCTTCTCAGCCACATATTAATGAACACGTTGCTTGGGGAGATACAGGAACTGTCATTTATGCAAACTCAATTTTTGGGTCTCGTACCAACTTTGAAAGTGGTCCTGCAGTAATCGCTGCAGCACTTACAGGAAGAGTCCCGGCTTATGGCTTCCATATTGAAGAGAATAGAAAAGGTTCGGTAGCATTTAATATTCAAGCAGAAATAAATGATTTAGCAGATTGGGGGATGCTTGGCAGGATTATAGGATCAAAAGTTTTTGATTATAACAAAGTACCAGTTATTATGAACGTTGAACAATATAACCCTACTTCAGATGATCTAAAACACCTAGGAGCAAGTATGGCAACATGGTCATTAGCAATGTTTCATGTTGTAGGCGTGACCCCTGAAGCTCCTTCACTAGAAGCAGCAACTGGAGGACGAGATGTTGATATAATTAATATAACAGAAAAAGACCTTATAAACGAGTACCAAACCTTTGAATATACAGACCCAGAAGTTAAAGTTGTGGTATTGTCTGGACCGCAATTATCATTGAATGAAATTGAGAAGGTAGCAAATCTTATAAAAAATAGAAAAATTTCAGCGAGTACTACTTTTATTATTACTACGCCTGCCTCTACTTATACTCAAGCAGAACAAAGTGGATTTGTAGATATAATTCGAGAAGCAGGCGGTATATTTTTACGAGGTGTCTGTTTTTATATATTAGATGGGCTTGCAGATATTCGAAAAAAAAATGGATGGAATACTTTAGTAACTAATTCAGTAAAATTAGCTAATAATGTTAAAGCTCACAGATTTACTCCCGTAGTTAGAAAAACAGAAGACTGTATTGACATTGCAGTAAAAGGGTGGATAGTATGATGGAACAAAAACAAGCTATTTCTGTTTCTAAAGCTTTTGGTGAAGAAATATCTGGCGAAATTGTGGTATTAAGGGGAGGTTTTAGTCCGCGATATCATTTAAATAGAGAAACAGGACAGTTTTCAGTTTCTGGTCACCCCGTCGATGGACAAATGCTTTCAGGAAAAATACTAGTTTGCGACTATGCACGTGGAGGGATAGCTGCTGGATGGTCCTTGAATATGTTAAAAGATAACGGTTTCGCGCCAAAAGCTTTAATATTTATGAGAGCAAATCCAGTAATGGTTCAAGGAGCTATATTTGCTAATATACCTATAGCAGAAGGATTCACAGAAAAAGAATTTAGTGTTTTAGAAAAATCAAAGCAAATATTATTCGCCCCTCAAAAAGAAAAAATAATTATCGAACAAAGCATATAAGCTTTGAGTTATTTTAAATAGAAATATTAATGCTAAAAACTTTTATTAAAAATTTATTGGCTTTATACTGCAAACCAATTGTTTTTTAGATACTATTTGTATTATTTTTTATTCGATTTAAAATATTGAAATGATGTAGTATAGCTTAAAACAGAACATAAAGTGAGTAATGTTAATTATTTAAAAAGCTGTATTGTAACTTTTTATATTCTAAAGTATCTTTATCTAATTAAATAATAAGATTGATCAAAATCAAGTTTTAAGAGCCAAGAAAGGAAAGATAATTAATATGAAAAGTAAATTAGTACTTATAATAACTATGTTGTCAATATTATTTATTATCAATGGGTGTAGTAACGAGGAAAAGAGTGAGTATAAATTTACTATGGCAAATGTTTCTGAAGATAGCAATATAGTTACTGCTGGACTGGAGAAATTTGCAGAATTGGCTGAAGAAAAATCAGATGGTGATATAGAAATAGAAGTTGTAAATGATTCACAGTTAGGTACAGGAGTTGAAACTTTTGAAGCTGTTAGGGATGACAACTTAGACTTTGCAGCTGATTCTTTTGCAAATTTAAAATCTGTAACACCAGCGTTTGAAGCTTTTCATCTCCCATTCATGTTTGAATCTAAACAGCAAGCATGGGATGCGTTTTATGATGATGACGTACAAGAAGTACTGAATGATGAATTAAGTGAAGAAAATCTTCAATTTTTTTCTCTTTTAGATATGGGAGGGCCAAGACAAATAGCTACTTCAGATATAAAAATCGATTCTACGGATGATTTAGTTGGAAAAAAAATACGGGCATCTAGATCGCCAATGGAGGTAGCAATGCAAGAAGCTTGGGGGGCCTCAGGAGAAGTTGTAGACTGGGCAGATGTTCCCGAATCATTCAGGCTTGGTATGGTTGACGGGGTCACCGTGTCTTATCCGTATATTCTATCAGCAAAGTTATATGAAGGTGGTGGAGTTGATCATATTGCTGATATAAATGCACAATGGTACGCATATGTGACAGTAGTAAATGAAGATACGTGGGAAGATCTTCCTAAAGATGTAAAAGAGATATTAACGGAGTCCGTGGAGGAAGCAGAGGAATGGCATACTGATTATGTAAAAGAAGAAGTAGAAGAGGATATTAAAAACTTGCAAGATGAAGGAGTTGAGATTTATTCTCTTTCAGATGAACTTTACGAGAAATATAAAGATGTAACCAAAGAAGAGACTTGGGATAAGTTTATTGGTGAACCTGGTGTTTCTCAAGAAAAAGTAGATTTAATAGAAGATGCAAAAGGTTCTGTAGAAGAAGAAGGTTGGGGATATGATGTACCAGAATAGTTTTATCTTAAAAACTTTATAAACAGTAAAAAATCGTACAAAGATTAAATTAATGAATAAAAAAACAGATGCAAAATTTTCTAATATAACATTTTAGTATAACGTTATGTTATTTAACATAACGTTATACTAAAACTTCTTAATATATCTCTAATTATATACTTTAATTTCGGAGGTGATTCTATGGCGGATGAAAATAAAGCTATTTTGCTTCGTAAAATAGATAGTGTTTTAGCTAAAATAATAAAAATGATTTGTATCATCATGTTAGCAACAATTGTTTTAATTACAGCTATTTCAGTTTTTTCTCGTTTTGTGTTCTTTTTTCCTTTAAATTTTGCAAATCCTCTTTCTATATACCTTATGGTATGGATTTCATTTTTGGGATCAGGGTTAGCTATTAGAAGAGGGGAGCACATTTTTGTAGAATTATTTATAAACAGATTTGAAGAAAAAGTTCGTCTGAAACTATTGTTTATAATTAATTTTATTATTTCATTATTTTTGATATCCATGATTTATTATGGATTTCAATTTGCTATAGCAGGTCTCAATAGCCATGATGAGTTTGTATTTAATATTAATATGACTTTACCTTATTTGTCTGTTCCAATTGGAATGTTATATATGGAGATTGTTATTATATTAAAAACTACAATTCAATTGCTAGAGCAAAAAGACATTAATCTAGCATCAGAAGATAAATGAAGGAGGGATTTTAAATGCCAATGTTGTTGTATTTAGTATTATTCTTAGTGTTGATTGCTGTAAGCGTTCCAATAGCCTTTGCGTTAGGAGTTTCTTCAGTTGTAGTTTTTATATTAACTAATCAACCTTTAGATTTACTTGCACAAAGACTTTTTACTGGACTAAACACTTTTACTTTAGTTGCAATCCCGCTTTTTATATTAACTGGAGAATTGATGTCAGTTTCGGGAATTTTAGAGAAATTATTGAATTTTTCTAGGTTAATCTTAGGTAAAATAAAAGGTGCTCTGCTTTATATAAACATTATTGGAAGTATGTTTTTTGGCGGGGTAAATGGTTCTGCCGTAGCAGATACAAGTGCAATTGGTTCTATGTTAATACCTGCATCAAAAAGAGAATACAAAGATCCTGAGCTGGTTGCAAGTATCACCGCAATAAGTTCTATTACTGGTCCGTTAATACCTCCAAGCGTTCCAATGCTTATTTATGCATTTGCTGCTTCAAATGTATCAGTTTCAGGACTTTTTTTAGCTGGTATTATCCCTGGTATATTAATAGGGATTGGAATGTTAATTGTAACGTATTTTATTGTAAAAAAAAAGGATTACCCTGTACCTGAGGCAAGCAATTATACAGGAAAAGATGTTTTAAAAATTATTGGTTGGTTTTTAGTAGCGCTTGTTTTGCCTGTGATAATGATTATGGGTATTGTTAGCGGAGTTATGACCCCAACAGAAGCTGGTTGCATAGGAGTTATATACTCAGTTTTAATTGGTTTTTTTGTAACAAGAGAATTAACTTTAGAATCATTATATCAAGCTTTGTACAAAACAACACTCGCAAGTGCAATTGTCATGATAATGGTTTCAATAGGACATGTAGCCATTTGGTGGCTAACTATGGAAGGGCTACCAAGGATAGTGGGTGATGCTATAGAAAGTTTCACGAGTTCTGCATGGATTTTCCTTTTGTTGATTTTAATTATATATTTATTTGTGGGATTGTTTATTGATCAAACACCAGCAATGATTATGTTAGTTCCGATATTTGCACCTATGGCAGTTAGTTTTGGTATCGATCCTATCCATTTTGGTATTGTAACAGTTTTTGCTTTAGCTATAGGCTTAGTGACACCCCCAGTTGGTATATGTCTTTTTGTTTCAAGCAGTATAGCAAATGTACCAATATTAAATGTATTCAAAGCTTCAAAATATTATTTTGTAGGACTCCTTATAACACTATTAATTGTAACTTTTATCCCTGAAGTTTATATGTGGATTCCAAAAATGTTTGGTTTTTAATTATCTTTGAATTATGTTATTGGAGTTTTAAAGAGATTTGAATATTATAAGAATAGCTGTTTAATTAAAGGATTTAGGATATATTTTGTTGAATGATTATTATACATCACGTAGGGGGGGGAGTTTATGATTAATAACGATAATATTGGATTGGTTGGATTGGGAGCAATGGGTGGCTTGATGAGCAAGCATCTTATAAATGAAGGTTTTAATGTTCATGTTTATGATGTTTCACGAAATACAGTAGCAGAGGTTGAAAAGAAAGGTGCGATAGGTCACAAAAGCCCTAAAGAGGTTGCTGAAAATTCAAAGCATATTGTTTGTATGTTGCCAAACCCATATATAGTAAGAGAAGTGATTCTCGGAGAAGAAGGGGTTATTGAAGGTATACAAGAAAATTCAGTGGTTATAGATATGGGAACAGTTGGACCTACAGTAGAGATTGAATGTGCTGAACGGTTAAAAGACAAAAAAGCTAACTTAATAGATGCTCCTGTTGGAAAAGGTGTATGGGCAGCAGGAAAAGGCGAATTAACAATTTTTGTTGGTGGAGTTAAAAAAACCATAAAATCAGTTGAATATATTTTATCAACCCTCGGTAAAGAAATTATTTATTGCGGATGCTTAGGGTCAGGTCAAGTTGTTAAACTTGCAAATAATATAGCATCTTGTGTGAATATTGCAACTATAAGTGAATTACTTAAACTTGCACGAGAAAACGGTATTGAAATAGACATACTTAAAAAAGCTTTAACTGGAACAGCAGCAGACAGTTGGCATTTACAGAATTCTTTGCCACGAATAAAAAACGAAGAATTTTCTCCGGCAAATTTCAAAACCAAATTAGCACATAAAGATTTAAAATTGGTTATGAATTTGGGAGAAGAAATATCTGCAGATATGCCAATGACAGAAGCAGCAATTAAATATTATGATAAGGCAATTGAAATGGGCCACGGAGAAATGGACTGGAGTGTATTGGGTAAAATTTCAGCGAGAGACAAACTTTAAACTTTTTTGAAAAGGATTTCAAATATAGTTTTTATATATGACGATAAAACTGACGAGTTTTGATAGAGTAGTTGCCCTGGAGTTGGAGGTAGCAGTTCTATATCTTTTAAAATTTTTATGAATAAGGGGTATTTGCCTAATATAAATAAGATTCCAGGAAATGGTGTTTATGGTAAACATATAACTTCATTTCCAACTTTGACTGCATCAGCATGGGCAGCTATATCTACTAGGGCGTCTATTGGTACAGCTTGAATTCCAAGTCTTACTGTAAAAGAATCAAGAGAACCATTAAATACTGTGCGAAGTTGCTTTGATTCTAGGTTTCAAGAGCTGAAACTCTTTAGTAACCAGCAGCTAGAAAGGAAAATGGTAAATTGGCCAGTTTCATGGCCGCCAGAAGAAACGAATAATGTTAAACAAATTGGAGGCCCTATAAATCCTCCGTTTCATTTTTATTATTTACTCATTTTTGATTTATACCTAGTATCTTGTTATTCGACTATTTCGTTACCTTGTGATCAAATTCTTGACAGAGTAAATAAATTGAATTTTATTTAAGAAATATAATGAGATAACAGCTGAAATACTATTTCTAGCTAATGGGAAGTTTTTCAACGATATGAAGCATAGCCCAAACTGATTGAGGGTAAAAGCTATTATTATTAAATTAAATAGAATTTAGAAGGCAATTCAATTGAAATGACTTCAAAAAGAACGAGAAATATGATTACAAATCTTAATATAGAAAAGACAAGTGACTGGATTCATGAGAATTTTCAATTTGATGGGAAAACAAGAAAGGGGCAATTGAGATTTACTTTAATAACAGTTCCAAACAACTTTGCCAATGAAGTGATTGCGAAAAGCGGATCTTATTTTGAAGTAGATAATCCTTGGGCATATTTGAATAGCTGGCTGACTTTCGAAATTTACTTAGAGTAGCTAAAGAAGTTAGTAAATAGGTGGAAATAAGCAACAATTGATGGAATTAATTCCACATTCATAATCCGTATCTCGTATTTAGTTAGTTAGGAGCTACTAATCATGTTTAGCACGTTTTTTGAGGAAAGGATTGACCCGAAATTCATGGATATAAAAAACAAGAACATGAAATATATGAAAAACTAATTCGTACCTTTTACGAATGGGTAGACAAAGTTGTTGTAGAAATTTTGAATAATCTAGATAATAATTCTACTTTAGTCACAGTGTCAAATTATGGCTTCCATAGTGCTAATAATATTCTTACTTAACAGCTCAATCGTATAATAATGGATTAATCAAGTATAAAACTGATGAAAATGGCGATATCGTTATTTATTCAATTGCAGGCGATATTGCCATTGATTTTGCTAAAACAAAAGCATAGCCATTTCCTCCTGGACTCAGCCATATTTTTGTTAATTTTAAAGTAGAGACCCAGAAGGAATAGTTGAGCTTAAATAAGCATTTCATAACCTTTATGACCATGAATACTGGTGATGCTATAATTTCTCTGACAATCCAAATAAATAAAAACAGGACAGTTGGTATCTTTGAAGAAAGTGGATACGAATGAGTAGAATATATAGTGGTTGATATGAAAGAGGAGTATTGTTCCAATCCTATGGTATAGCCTTCTAAAGTTATGTATCCAGACGGAACATATAAAGCAATTACTAATAAAGAAATATATAAGTCTTGTGAATTAAATAGTCATTTTACTGGTTATCATCTTGCACTTCCAGAAGTTGAATCAATGCTTGCAGCTTTAATGATACAAGGGCCTGACGTTCCTGAAAGTAAGGAGATCTCTATTCCTATGAATGTTGTAGATATAGCATCTACAATTGCCCGATTATTAAACATTGATACGCCTAAAAATTTTGAAGTACTGATAAATTATCATTTAGTTGAATCAATTTTATAATTTTTATCCCTTGTCTCCCAAGGATTTCAAAGAATTAAAAAGGAAGCATCTCCTCAAATCTTGTATAATAGTGGTTAAGGCCAAATACCCCCAAAGGATGGAGGAGTACTTCCTATGACTATTATGCAACAACCAAGTTTATTTAGTATTCAAGAACTTTACGACATACAACCTACCGAAAAATACGATGCGATTGTTGCAGCCATCAACCTGGATATAATTCACTATGAAGTAATGAAAAATCGCATCGTTGCACACCTTAAGAACTCAATTATCCGGTTATAATTACGAACCCATTTAATCTTATCAGCAAGTGTATCACATGGAGCAGCAGTCGATCATTGCTTATAACAAGCGAAATGAATTGGAACCTCTAAGATTTGATAAACATTTTGCACCCACTTGCATCTAGGAACATTCCTATCGGTTTATAGTTACTATGACAAATACGAAACATTGAAATATACGCACCCTAAAGAGTGTAGCGATTGCCTGTTAGCTTAAGGAGGACTCTATCAAAAAGTATTTAAAATGAAAATCACAAAAGGTCTCAGACGATACACAGCCCCGGATCGCGGTTCGATTACCCGAAAAATATATAACAAACGCACCACCGTCGAACGTGTGAACAGCTATTTAAAAAGTTCTTTCAACACGACAACGTTCGGTATCAATCCGGAAAACGAGCTAAAGTTCATTGCGATATAGCGACCTTAATATACAACGCATCCAAGTTAGCAGCAGACCGTATAAGATCTTTAGTAAACGACAGGCAAGCCGCATGATTTCTGTTTTTTAAATACAAAACCTAAATTCGGTACGTTTTTGTATTTTGAAAAAGAGCAATTATGAAATTGACTCAATTGTTATGAAAAATAAAATAATGTCGTAGTAGGAGATGATTTAAATTAGCAAAAATAATATAGCCTTAATTACAGGCGGTTCAAGAGGAATAGGAAAAGCTTGTGCAGTTAAGTTAGCCAATGAAGGTTTCGACCTTGCTATAACTTACAAATCGAATAGAAATTCAGCTTTAAATGTGAAAAAAGAATTAGAAAAAATAGGAAGAAGTATTAAATTATATAAGGTGAACATGGAAAGCCCCGAGCAATTAAGTAAATTGATTAAGAAAGTCCAAGAAGATTTTAATACAATAAATGTTTTAGTACATAATGCTGGGATTGGACAAAGGATATCCTTTGAGGAAATGACGCCAGAAATATGGAATAAACATATAGAAGCGAATTTAAATTCGGCGTACTATTTATTAAAAGAGACTTTACCTCTGATGAAAAAAAACAATTACGGTAAAGTAGTATTGGTTGGCTCATTGTCTTCCAAAATTGGTGGAGTTGTAAATGCGGCTTATGCTGCTTCTAAAGGTGCCTTAAATAGTTTAACAAAATATCTTGTTCAAGAATATGGAGTTTATGGAATAAATATTAACGTAGTAGCTCCTGGATTAGTAGAGACGGATTTGTATAAAGAACTAGCCTCTACGAATAATCTAAGTGGAGTAGAAGATACAATCCCTATGAGAAGGCTGGCAAGAGCCGATGAAGTAGCAAATGTAGTTAAATTTTTATCATCAAAATCATCTTCTTATATAAATGGTGAAACTATATATATATCTGGTGGAAGGTAGGATAATAAAGGGGAGCAAAATTAATGGAATTAAATATAGAGGAGAAGCAAATATTAGTAATTAGTCAAGGAACCCCATTAAAGAAAGCATAAGAATATCAAATAGAAACAGGTCAGTATTATGAAGCAAAAACATTATTCTAGTTACACAACCACATATAACAGCTGTTTATGGGTAATGGGCGAAACAAGATTAAAGTATTTTAAAATCAATTAGGAGAGGAACTGAATTTATAATACCAGCGACAACCAACTCAAAGTATGTAGATTCTGAAAGTGCTTTATATTTAGAGTAGGACGAAAATGTGATAAAAAAGAGTGTCAAATAATTGAGCTTATGTGAAACTTAAGGGTACCAATAATTGGTTTTTGCATAAATTATCAAATTTCTTCCCAACCTCGCCTTAATGAACATATTGCTTGGGGGATACAGGTACTGGTATTTATGCTAATTATATTTAAAGAAATAATTGGAGTACATTATTGAAAAACGCTGTTAAGTTGGCCAATAATGTAAGAGCTCATAGATTTGTTCCTGTTATAAGAGAAACTGAGAAATGAGTGGAACTTACAGTTAAGGAAGGGCTAGATAACTAAAACATGATTTATCCTTTTTAGAAGCATACATGAAGAAAGCGTTTCAGGAGAAAAAGTTATTCTTACTGAAGGATTTAACCCTAGATATCATTTAGACAGCAAAAAGAAGTTTGTTCTCTACCAGATTCTGAATTAGATAACACTTCACCACAAGAGAAAATTTTAATTTGTGATTACGCTAGAGATGGATAGCAGATGAATGGTTATTAAACGACTTAAAATATAAAAAGTACGTACCTAAAGCTCTAGTGTTTATCAAAGCAAATCCTGTTATGGTACAAGAATGTATTTTTTTGTATTACTATAGCTGAGGGCATTAGTAAAAATGACTTTAGGCTATAAAAAACGGTCTTTCGCATGGCTTAATAATTTTGGTATTGTTTTATTTAAATGCTATTTAAAGGAGATATTAATATATGAACACATCTATTGGTTTGTTACTATTACTTATTGGCATTATTGCAGGAGGATACGGAGCTATCGTCGGAGCCGGTGGCGGATTTATTTATGTTCCTGCATTACTTTTAATCCTTGATATGAATCCATCAATAGCAGCTGGAACTGGTCTTGTCATAGTACTAATAAACTCAATATCAGCTGTTAGTGGTTATGCTAGCCAAAAAAAATTTGTTATAAAACAGGAATTTTAATAGCAATTGGAGCTTTACCAGGTTCTTTAGTTGGTGTATGGTTTTTACATATATATTCATCTCATTATTTTTTTATTATTTTTGCAGTTGTCTTAATTAGTTTAGGATTATTTTTATTTTTTCAAAATTCATCATTTAAAAAAAAATTGTTTAAACAAGATAATAAAGAAGATAGTTTTAAACCGAAATCGAAATTAAAAAGAGAAAATTATTTTAACGATAAGTTATTACTTCCTATTGGTTTATTAATGGGATTGTTTTCCAGTTACCTCGGAATTGGAGGAGGATGGCTACTTGTACCAATATTGGTTTATTTTTTTAAATTCCCTACTCACTATGCAACAGCAACATCCATTTTTTCATTAGGTATTTATTCTTCTTACGGTGTAATCTCACAAATATTTTATAATAGCATTAGCTGGATAGCAGTTATATGGGGGGCTATTGGCATTATTATTGGTTCCCAAATTGGAGTAAGAATCGCTCAGAAAATATCCGGAAGGCTAGTTATGCAAATGCTTTCTATATTGTTGATTCTTATTGGCTTCCGTATGTACTTTGAATAAAAGTATTAAAATAAAAGATATTTAAAAAACTTACGTACAAGCTGTTCGGTAAGACGTAGATTTGTTACAAATATACAACAAACCCACAAATAAATTTTCTTTTCAAATCAAAGTACAAGATTCAAAAACAAACTTTTATGCCTTTCAGAAGGAGAGTTTTTAATGGGAACAAACGATAAAGAAGGTCTGGTTCGAAAGCGCAAAGTAAAACCGTTTTATATTGACAAAATAACTGTGACTAATAAAAATTCAGTATTTTTGATTACGGGCACTAGAATTTACCACTTGTGACATGTTTATTATCATGGTTTGCCAAATAATTTACCATGCATTGCCATCTTCTTTACCAATATTAAATAAAATCTAGAGGAAAAGGCTTGCGATAATGATAGTTGATTTAGTTATGAGGTGTGAGGATAAGAGTCACCAATAATAAAGTATAAAACAAACAGGCCATTAGAACGAAATCCATTCTAATGGCTGTTTATTTTAACTCTATCTTTTATTTTTGAATTTCTGATCTATAATTCTCAATGGCCCAACGAACCAGTTCTTCATTGTCTAAATCTTATTGTTCAGTAGCCCCTATGTAGATAAATTATACAGCTAATACTTAGCAAAATATATTGTGTTGAATTTATTTGCACTTATTGTAGCTGATACTGGTTGGTTCATTTATAAATTTATTAAAAATAACAATTAAACCATTTCCTTGCCTCAAGGTATTCAACAACCTTGAGGCTAACGTTTTGTTTGTTAATCAATATTTGGGTGTTTTTGCTTAAACCATCAGAAGAATAACTTTTCAGAATAAGCCAGACGAGATTAGCCATTTAACTCGCTAGCCTCGTATTCTATAACCCTTCTGTAAAAGGTATTGCTTTTCATCCCCACTCGTCTCATGGCTTCCACAGCTGTGATTTTATTTTGCTTCCATTCTGGATAAACAGCTCGGAAGGTATCGTCAATCTCAATTTTCTTTCTCCCAAACTTCACGCCATTCTCTCTTGCTAGCCGTATCCCTTCCACTTGTCTTTCTCTTGTACGCTTGCGTTCATCTTCTGCCATATAACTCAATAGCTGCAAAATTAAATCAGAAATCAATGTTTCCAATCCGTCCATATCTTTATATTTCATCGTATTTAATAGGGGCATATCTAGCACAGCTATATCTACCTGTTTGTTTTTAACAAGCTCTTGCCATTCATCTAAAATCATTTGTTTGTTACGTCCTAGACGATCGAGAGATTTTATATATAAAGCATCACCCTCTCGCAACATGCGTTTCATTAATTGGTATTCCGGTCGTTGAAAGTCTTTCCCACTCGCTTTATCGACAAATATATACTCTTCGGCTATACCAACTTCTCTTGCAGCTTCCAATTGTCTTTCCAACGATTGATCGATACTGCTGACTCGTGCATAGAAAAAAGATCGCAATCCTTATCACTTCCTTATATAAATATAGATTTTTGAATGTTTCCTAGAGAATCTT
>Ga0079226_10001032_pt1 | contig 21100 bp, 19 predicted proteins | sample Poulit2014_FD_76345 | JGI IMG/M metagenome (GOLD analysis project Ga0079226, IMG submission 76345) | Agricultural soil microbial communities from Georgia to study Nitrogen management - Poultry litter 2014 | ecosystem: Environmental > Terrestrial > Soil > Agricultural land | place: USA: Georgia... | reverse complement strand
ACTTCACTTAACACTTTGTCAATTCCTACTTGTTTGGCTATTGCTTGAGCAGTTTGTGTGTTGTCTCCTGTAATCATGGCTACTTGAATGCCCATTTGATGTAATTTATCAATTGCTTCACGACTCGTTTCTTTAATCGTATCTGCCACAGCTACGATCCCAATTACTTTTTTATCGGTTGCAATGAACATAGGTGTTTTCCCTTGAGAGGCAAGTGTTTTTGACTCTTCTTGGGCAGACTGCATAGCAATCTTTTTGTCAGTCATCAACTTTTTATTCCCTAGGTAATACACTTGACTTTCCAAGGTTACTTGAATTCCATGTCCTGGCAAGGCTTGAAAGTCTTCCACAGGTGAAATATCTATGCCTTTTTCCTTTGCACCATTTACAATTGCTTCTCCTAAGGGATGTTCTGAATTTTTTTCTGCAGAGGCTGCTAGTTTTAAAATTTCTTTTTCAGAAACATCATCATAAGTTTTTACATCGGTAACAGTCGGTTTTCCCTCAGTAATTGTTCCGGTCTTATCAAAGACAATGGTTTGTACTTTTTTTGTTTCTTCTAAAGCTTCTCCATTTTTAATAAGAATTCCATTTTCAGCACCTTTACCGGTTCCTACCATAATTGCGGTTGGAGTGGCTAATCCTAACGCACACGGACAAGCAATCACCAGAACTGAGATAGAAATTGTTAAAGCAAAGACTCCTGACTCTTGACCTATAAAAAACCAAGCCAAGCCAGAAAGAACGGCTAAACTAATCACGATAGGGACAAAAACACCAGCTACTTTATCGGCAAGTTTTGCGATAGGAGCTTTGGATCCTTGGGCATTTTCAACCAGTTGAATGATTTGTGACAAGGTCGTATCTTTTCCGACCTTGGTTGCTTTAAATCGAAACGAACCATTTTTATTGAGACTTGCCCCAACAACTGAATCGCCAATATTTTTTTCAATAGGAATACTTTCTCCTGTAATCATTGACTCGTCAACCGAAGATGTTCCCTCGGTAATCTTTCCGTCAACTGGAATTTTTTCACCCGGACGAACTAAGAGAATATCTTCTGTTTGAACTTCCGCTATGGCCAACTCAACCTCTTGACCATCTCTAATCACATGAGCTGTTTTCGGTGCTAAATCCATTAATTTTTTGATAGCTTCTGACGTTTTCCCTTTAGAAACGGCTTCAAAGTATTTTCCTAGGGTAATCAACGTTAAAATCACCGCCGCTGATTCATAATACAAATTCATGGCAAAATGAGCATGTCCTGTAAAAATCATAACGGTACTATAGATACTATACAAAAAAGCTGCGCTCGTACCTAAAGCTACTAAAGAATCCATATTGGGATGTCCTTTAAACAAGGAACGAAAGCCATTGGTATAAAAACTACGGCCCATAAAAATGACAGGTAAGGTCAAGACTAATTGTGCCAATGCGAAAGTACGACCATGTGTCATCGGGTCAAGAAATGATGGAATTGGCGCTCCTAGCATCTCTCCCATTGATAAATAAAGTAATGGCGCCGTAAAAATGATAGAAATCAAAAATCGTTGCCACATCTTTTTAAGTTGCTTTGCTTTTTTTTGTGAATCATCAGTTGCACTGCTTTGTTTTTCCTCAATGGCTTTATAACCGGCATCGGTCACTGCTTGTTTAATGGCTTGTCCATCAGTAATTGTGGGGTCAAAATGAACGAGCATCTTCTCCGTAGCTAAATTCACTGAGACATCTTTTACACCATTTACTTGGCTCGTTGCTTTTTCCACGGTCTGCACACAGCTGGCGCAGGTCATGCCTTCAATCATAAAGGATTGTTCTACACTTGGTTCGGCTACCCCATATCCAGCATCAGAAACAGCTTTTTTGATTGTTTCTTTATCAACGGCTCCTTCTTGATAGGAGACTTGAAGCTTTTCGGTAGCTAAATTTACATTGGCAGTATCGATTCCTTTTATTTTTTGTACAGCCTTTTCAACAGTTTGCGCACAACTAGCACAACTCATGCCCTCAATTGTAAATGTTTCTGTCGCCATTTTTCGACTCCTTTCTCAAATTGCTTTTGCTTGGTAACCAGCGTCGTCGATTGCTTGAATAATCGCATTTGTTTGAACGGAGTCGTCCTTATCAATCCAGACTTTTTTTTCATTCAAATCAATGTGGTATTTTTGAATCCCTTGTATACCTTCAATTGCTTCACTGACTTTCTTCTTGCAACCTTCACACGCCATATTTGAGACGATAAATTCTTGTTTCATCTATTATTCTCCTCTTCGTTTACATTTGTAATCATTAACTATTTTTAGTATACCTTCGGAAAAAAGAAAAGTCAACTTTTTTTAATCAGTAACTTATTCGTTGTCAAAATTTCTTTTTTTGCTTATGCTTAAGGTATCATTTGACAAAGGAGCTTTCTAATGCATATAGCAGACGAACAAATACATCCAGAACTCAGAAAACAAGGCCGTAGCATCCGTAAGCATTTCCGTTTTAAAGATGCCGCTAGTTTTGCTGCCACACAACAAAAATTAAATATTGTCAAACCCTTCATGCGACCAAAGGGATTTAAAATCGAACGCGTAACCATTCGAACCGAAGACAATCCTCATCTTAATCTCATCATTGCACGATCAAAAAAAACTCGACCTGACGCAACGGGATTACTTTGGTTACATGGTGGTGGCTTTGCTATTGGGACACCTGAACAAGACTATGGCTACATGCAAAAATTTCTTTGCGCTGCCAACTGTGTCATCGTCGCTCCAGACTATCGCCTATCTCTAAATGATCCCTATCCTGCAGCCTTACAAGACGCTTACGAGACGCTTTTGTGGATGAAGAAAAACGCAAGTTCCTTAGGGATTCGTCCTGACCAATTATTTGTGGGCGGAGACAGTGCTGGCGGTGGTCTAACAGCAGCCGTTAGTTTGTTGGCACGTGATTTAAAAAAAGTCAATATAGCCTTTCAAATGCCTCTTTTCCCAATGTTGGATGATCGCATGATTACGCCATCATCTCAGGATAATAATGCACCAGTTTGGGATTCACAAGCCAATCAAGCAGCCTGGTCACTTTATTTAAAAAATTTAGAAGAAGTACCTGCTTATGCTGCACCAGCTAGAGCGACTGATTTTAGAGGATTACCGCCGACTTATAGTTTTGTCGGCACAATTGAGCCTTTCTATAATGAAACAGTTGCTTATATTCGTAACCTTCAAGAAGCGGGAGTTGTCGCTAGCTTAGATGAATACAACGGTGCTTTTCACGCCTTTGATTTGCTCTTTCCAAAAACAGACTTGGCTAAACAAGCCGTCATACGATACTTGGCTGCTTTCATTTATGCTACTGAGACCTATTTTGCTCCACAACCTTGATTATTCTGATACACAAAAAAATCACAAAAATAGACGTAGCTACTTTTGTGATTTTTTTAATTCTTATTAATGATACAAATCAAAACGGCCTTTGGCAAAGAACTCCTTTGTTCCACCGGTTTCTAATAATGATTTATTCATGATCATCTTTTTCACAAAAGATGCTGGATATCCTTTCACAGCCATGTTTCCGACAAGTCCTAAGGCATCGGTATTTCCTATAGAAGCCCCTGATCCTAACGACTTGAAATGAAAAGCTTGTGTTGGTTTGTTTCGTAACTGAAAAGTGATATTTCTAGCAGCAACTTCTCCTGTTTTCAAAGAAATTTGTGCCGTGGTTGGATAGGGGCGCTTGCTTTTTTCGTCCATCACCGCCGCAACATCACCAATAATATATACATTTTCATAACCCGGTGCTGTCAAATCTGGGTTAACCATCACACGACCACGCCGTTGTTCAAAGCCAGAATCTGCAATAACATGACTCCCACTAACTCCTGCGGTCCAAATAATTGTTCCTGCTTCTAGTTTTTGATTGTCACCGTAGAAAACACAACCAACTTCAATGGTCTTGATTGGACTAGACAATAACAAATGAATGCCTAATTTATTTAACTCTTTTTTACAATAATCTTGTAATCCCTCATTAAACATTGGCAAAATAGTGTCCATGGCTTCAACACAATAAATTTCAATTTTTTCAACTTCAACTCCAGCAGTCTGAGCGAACGTTGCTTTATTTTCAGCTAAAGCTCCCACTAGCTCGATGCCAGTAAAGCCAGCTCCACACACCACAATTTTTAAAAGATTCTCTTCTTTTTGTTGACCATATTGTTTCATCTTTGCCACTATGTGATCCTGTACTTTTTTCGCAGAAGGGATATCTACCATTTCCAACGCATGAGTAGCCGCACCTGCAATACCAAATGTTTCTGACTCAAAACCTAAAGCAACAACCACATAATCATACGATAAAGTCCCAGTGTTTTTTAGAAGGATTGTTTGTTGTTTCGGGTTGATTTGTTCGACTACATCACATAGAAGCCTTGTTTTCTGAGGATTTATTATGTCGCATAGGTTATTTTTTCTTTTGTTTGCGTTCCTGCAGCGACTTCATGCAAATCTGTTGCTTCATAGTGGTAAGGATTACGATCCACTAAAGTAAGATGTACTTCTTTTATTTTTTGCAACTCATGTAAAGCTCGCAATCCGGCATAACCGGCTCCTAAAATTACGATTTCTTTCAATTTACTCGCTTCTTTCTTTATAAAATCATTCCTATCCAATAAGTAACAAATTGTAAAATCGAACCCACTGCTAATATTTTCACTGCACAACGAAAAGTTTCCTTTTTCACCTGTTTCTTTAAAAATAACTCGGTTTGAGAATAGACAAAAGGAACACTCAAGAAGGTCAATAGAACTGTTTTGGGGGCTAATTGGAAGAATACAGACATCAAGATAGCCACAAACGCAACAATATTCATTCCAACAAATAATTTTAAAGCTTTTTGTGTTCCGATATAATGAACCAAGGTAAAGCGACCATTTTTTTCATCTTCTTCTTTGTCGCAGGTATTGTTTGCTAACATCAAATTAGCAATCCACATAGTATTGGGAAGAGCGATTAAGAAGACGCCAAAGACATCACTTGCTTGCCACTGAAAGCTTTCGTAGGTGTTGATATATACACAAATCAAAGAAATCATAAATCCCATGGTTGAGCCTGAAAAAAACTCCCCCACTGGTAAACTAGACAAAGGTCGTGGCCCTGAAGAATAAAAAATCCCTACTAAATAACAATACAAGCCCATAAAAAACAACGGCCATCCGACCACAAAAGAAAGGGCGATTCCCATCCCAGCAGAAATTACTATCAGTGAAACCATCAACCAAAACACCAAAGGAAGCGAAAGGTTTTCACGACCGATGATATTAGTTTTTTCTTTATAATCATGACCTCCTATGGCATGTTTATAATCATTATAGTTGTCGAGAATATCGACAGCCATATTAAAAATAAACATCGCGATAAAATAAACGAATACTAACACAGGATGAAAAGAACCATATACATAAAAGCTGTAAACCATTCCAATAAAAAAAGGTAGGACACTTGCCGTCTTGGCTTTCATTTCAACAAGTTCTAAAAAAACAGAGAGAGACATAACATTCTTCCTTTTTAATAAATTTGACAGCAAAAGATTCGCCTTTTTAGTAGAGAATAGGTAAAATAAAGCTGTTATCATTATCTATGGAAAGGTTCAAGACTATCATGCTATCTTACTGGAATAATTATCCCACCATTCAAAAGAAACTCCAAACCGTTTGCTTACAAATAGAAGAGCAATTAACGGTGCGAAATAAAGAGATTCAAAACACGCTAATCGAATTTTCACAAGCAGGAGGAAAGTACCTACGTCCAGCATTATTTCTACTTTTTGCTGAGCTAGCTCCCCATTCAAAAAAGGATGAAAAACAATTGATTCAAATTGCAGCGTCCATCGAACTGTTGCACATGGCCACTTTGATTCATGATGATATCATCGATGATTCACCTGTACGCCGTGGCAACATATCTGTACAAGCTCATTATGGAAAAGATATTGCTGTCTATACCGGTGATTTATTATTTACTGAATTTTTTGATTTGATTATAAAGGCGATGAACGGGTCTAAATTCTTAGAAATAAATGCCCAAGCAATGAAACGGCTTCTATTAGGCGAATTGGATCAAATGCACACTCGTTATAAAAAAAATGAAACTATTGAAGATTATCTACAAAGTATCAACGGAAAAACGGCTGAACTTTTTTGGTTAGCCTGTGTAGAAGGCGCCCATTTCGGCGGAACTGACCACGCCACTGAAAAATTAGCCGGACAAATTGGCCATGATATCGGAATCGCATTTCAAGTCAACGATGACATCTTAGACTATACAGCTGATTCGAATCAATTAAATAAACCCATTTTAGAAGACTTATCTCAAGGCGTCTACACGCTACCTTTACTTTTTGCTAAACAAGAGGCTCCGGAAGCTTTTCGACCTTATTTAGAAAAGAAGGAAACTATTTCTTATGAAGATGCAAAACAAGTAGCTGAATTGGTCATTATTTATCAAGGAGTAGAAAAAGCAAAACAATTTGCCCTAGAGTATACCAAACGTGCGCTATCAACAATCGAGCAATTACCAGATAGTCAAGGAAAACAAACCATTTATCAATTGACCAAAGAAATGCTTCATAGAACCTACTAAATCTTTTTATGAAAGTTAGTAAATGTAAGTTGATACATGCGAAAAGAGCCCCTTTTAGGAAAAGGGGCTCTTTTTCAACAAAATTATTCTCATCTATCTTAAGGGGAAGTATGATCATGAAAACGAAAATACAATTTTGCTGTTCTCAAAAAAATGAATCACGTATTAGAGTTTTGATCCATTCATCAATGCCACACAAAGTAAAAGGACAGTTACCACTAGCAACAAGACATTCGAAAACTGAACCCATTTGTTGACACTCAACGACTTTGTGTTTTGAATACGCTCGACCTGCAAAAAGAAAACGATGAATAAGAGGATAATGTAAGGAGAGCGAACGGAAAAGAAGGGGTAGAAAAAAATGATACTGACTATTCCTACAATCGCAAGTAATAGATTTATAATGATCTTCCCCATTTTTCATTCCTCAATTTCATACGACTTTTTGGTATCGTCGACGATTCACTCTTAGTGTAACATCAATTGTTCCTCTTGGATCAAAAATGTCCTGAAAGGTGCATTTCTTGTCCTGAGCGTAAAAAAAAGAACAAAAAAGAGAAATCATCAGCTTGTGTTTTTAAAAACATGCTATACTTTCATTAAAGAAAAAAAGGAGGAAAGTCATGCTAGAGATTTTTATTTGTGAAGATCATTTAGAAACACGAAAAAGAATGGAATCGATTATTCAAAACAAAATCATTGTTGAAGATTGGCCATTAAAAATTTCATTAAGTACGGACGATCCTTACGAACTATTCGCTTATTTGAAAGAAAAACCGCATACAAAAGGAATTTATTTTTTAGATATCGATCTCGGAAAGGATTTAAATGGCATTGAATTAGGAGCTAAAATTCGTCAATTATGCATTGATGGAAAGATCATTTTTATTACAACACACAGTGAATTATTAGCTTTAACTTTTCGTTACAAGGTCGAAGCAATGGACTACATTGTCAAAGACGACTTTGAGCAGTTACAAAAAAAGATTCAGGAAGACTTAGAAGTTGCTTATCAACACTATACTTCCATCAACAAGACCTATCCAGACCGCATACGAATCGATATGGGCACACAAATTCGCTATTTCTTATTAAATGATATTCTTTTCTTTGAAACAGCTCCTGTATCACACAAAGTCATTTTGCATCTGACAAATGGCTCTGTTGAATTTTACGGAAAAATCAACGAATTAAAAAAGCTGTCCCCCAATTTTGTGAGTGTTCATAAGTCCTTCTTAGTAAATGAACAAAACATTATTGCTATCGATCGTAAAAAACGCGTACTCACTTTTAAAAATGGGGAAACTTGTTGGGCGTCCGCTAGGAAAATCAATAACTTAACGATTAAATGAAACTAGGCTTTCTGGTTAATTTTTTTGTATGAACCGTTAGAAATTTCGGCCTTATCTTACGTTCAGGACAAAATATCTATCACTTGGGCAAGAAACGGTTTTCATTGCTTATTTTATGGTATATTTTTTTTAGATATTTTGAGAGAACAAAAAAACTCTTTTTTTATTCTCTCTGAGTATCACTTTTACCCTATAGAAATATCAATTGTCACTATCGTTTTTTTCGAATGGTTCTTTGTATTTTGTAGGAAGGATGAATATAATGAAAAAAAGAAATGTAGTAAAAAAAGTAAGTCTTCTTTTTGTGACCTTATTCATGTTAACAAGCCAAGTTGTATTCGCTTCATATACTGGATATAAAACGTTTAATTTGACAAAAAATTGACGCGTTGTTGCAACCGATGGAAACTGGTTAGGTACAACAAAAACAAGTAATTCAACAAATTTTAACGCATATGCTTCTAGTATGACTATGTTGACTAATCCAAAGGTACGCTTAGTAAACAGTGATAAGCAGGCCAGAAGTGGCGAAGTTACAATAAAAACTACTAATACTACCTATACGGGTGCAAATAATACTGGAAGTGTTGGGTATTACTATTATGCACAATTAAAGCCTTCTGTTTTTCAGAGTGGATCTGATACAATCAAATTAAAAATTGATCCAAAATAAAGTGAGCAACTAAAATGAGTGTTCTATAGGTAATTAAAATTTACTGGAGGTTTTCATGAAAAAATCACAAAATTTATTATTAGCACTCGTCCTTTCGATTCCGGGTTTCACCAGTATTCTTTTTAGTTATATCAACAAAAAAGAACTAGAGAATCAATTACTGACTCAAAGTGCTGATTTAAACAAAGAAAATCTAACAAAAATCATCACCAATTATTCTGGTACGCAATTCTTTTATGACTTTCTGTCAGGTGAGTATTATTCGATCTACCTAGTTTTACTTTTGCTAGTCTTCGGTTTTTTTATCACCCATCGATTAAATAGCGATCAATTACTTGGAATAGGAAATTATGCAGTCGTTCGTCAAAGTTATCAGCATTATGTAAAAAAACAACTAAAAGTAGCACTTATTGATGGCGTCACAATTGTTAGTGAAAGTTTTATTTTCATTTTTCTCTTATCAATAATTATCGGAAAAGGATATTCACCGCTTGTGTATGGGGACAAAATTGTATCTTCTATGAAAATGAGCATTATTTTTTTAGGATTTTATAGCTTTTTAATGATTTTTATGCTCCTTGTAGTTTGTATTGCCTTACTGGGAAATATGTGGTTGTCTACTATTTATATAACCTATCTCTCTCCACTAATCGTGTTTCTTTTTTTTCCAATTATAATTGTTTACCTGCTGAGTATTTTTCTGCCTGATAACCTTGATAACACCTTAAAATTATTTATTCCTTTCAATCTTTTAAACAATTTTTCTGACTATCTAACATTGAACCAATCCTTTTTAAATATTTCTTTGAAATGTTATCCCCTGGCTTTGATTGCTATTGGTGCTTTCTATATTTATAAAAGAAATCTACATGAATTTTCGGAGACCTATCTATGAAGTTTAAGAAGAAGCTACTAATCTTGTGTCTATTATTTATTTATATGCTTTACACCGTATATACCGCAGTTAAGACAAACGGTTATACGATCGAAGAATTTATGACTAGCTATTTTTTTAATATACAAAAAATCGGATTAAATCTTACTGTTTTTTCAGCAATTTTAGAGTTTAATGACTGGGTGCCTATACTTACTCCTATTTATCAAACTCGCCTTAAAAAAAAGAAATTCATCTTTTCTCTTACTGAAATAACCACTAAATCTTTACTGATTTCTTTTTTGTACCTTCTCACCTATCTTTTTTTTATTTTATTAGTAGGACTCTCTCATTTTTCCGTCTTGGATTTAGGGATGATTGTACTCATTCATTTTTGTTGTTCTTTTCTTTTCTTTACCATAGTGACTTATATTTACCTACTTACAAATAAACACACGCTAGCCTTGATAATTACTAGTGTTTTTTATTTTTTTACAACGGCTTTCATATTAGGCATAGAATATATAGCCATTATTAATTCGATTGGCCAGTTCCATGCCATTTATTTAACAGTCATCCAATTTGTAACTCTAGGAATACTTATCCATATGAATTGGTTATTTAAAAAGAAGGAGTGCTTACAATGAAGGAATACATCCTCATTTTGCTACTCTGGCTGATTTCTGGTGTAAATGTTAATAATCCTTATTATTTACACAATAGTGGGATTTCTTTTATTGACTATTTCTTGTGTTGGACTTATTTGATGTTCCTTTTCCTTTGTATTTGGAATCCTTTTTCAGAATTGATAACTTTAAAAGAATATCTGTTACCACGTACGAAAAAATTAAGTTTATTCTATATAAAATGGATCTTTAAGAAAATAACTGTCTGTTTTTCAGTTATTTTCACCTTGTATTCACTAGTGATAGAAAAACAAGGGCTGTCTGCCTTCTTTATTGAACTACTCTCTATCTTGCTCTCTTTGTTTGCCATTTTATTACTAATCATTTTAGGAGAATTTTTAACAAATAATTTAAAAGCCACTATGATTTTTTGTCTGTTTTTACTATCTTTTTCTATGCTAACTTATCAAAGTGCTAACTTTAATTTTCTTAATTTATTCCCTGCTACCGATTTCACTGGTCTTTATTTACTTAAGAAGTTATTGTTGAACTTCTTCCTATTTAGTGTCATTCAACTAATCGAAAAAAGAAAGGATGGCGTATCGCTATGATTGAACTAAAAAGCGTGTCAAAACAAATTAAAGAAAAGACTGTACTAAATAATATTTCACTGTCCTTACAGGAAGGAAAATGTTACTTACTCACTGGACATAACGGTTCAGGAAAGACAATGTTATTGAGGCTCATTGCCGGCTTAATGAAACCGACTGAAGGCGAAATTTGCTATGACAAAGAATATGATATAGGCGTCATTATTGAAAGCCCACAATTTATCAAAAACCAGACCGTTTATCAAAACTTAGAAAACTTAGCCACCATTCAAAAAAAGATAAGTAAAGTAGACATCGAGGATTTTCTTGATTATTTTAATTTACTAACTGTGAAAGACACTCCCGTCAAAAAACTTTCATTAGGTATGAATCAACGTTTAGCTCTTTGCCAGGCTTTCATGGAAGATCAAAATCTTATTCTTCTTGATGAACCTTTCAACGCTTTAGATGAAGAAAACATCACTCAATTAGTGAAACTGATTTTAAAAAAGGAAAAAGAAGATAAAATTATCGTCATTGCGGCCCATAATATCAATGATAACGTGCAGCTTATTTTTGATGAAAACTATGAAATGGAAAACGGTTCTTTAAAATAATTCTCTAAAGTTTTGAGGTATATTTTACTTAATCTGGTTTTATACCTGTCACTGGTTTACTCTGTACTCTCCATTTTAAAAAAATAGATACAATAAAAGCAGAGGTATCGACTTTTAATAGTCAGATACCTCTGCTTCAGTTACTATCGTTAATTTTTGAATGAATTTCCCTGTTTCAATCGTACTTTCCAATAATAGTTGCGGGTTTCTTTTTAATAAGTCATCGACGTTACTAAGTCCTAAGCCACGATTATTCCCCTTGGTGGAAAAGCCGGTTTGTTTAAGCTGATAAAGAGGTGGTAAGTCTTCGCGCACCGTATTTTGAATGACAATCAAAATCGTCGCCTCTAAATTTAAGAAAGCTACTTCTAATAACCCTTTGTGTAGGCTGACCAACTCTTCGATGGCATTATCTAAAAGAATCCCTAGTATACGTAAAAGTACCACCAAATCGGTTTGAAGTTCTACTTCTTCTGGTACTTCGATTGTTATCTGAACCCCTTTTTGTTGAGCCAAAACCAATTTGGCAATAAACAGACTACGGATTTCTTCATTTTTGATCCGTTGCAAATCGCTTAAACGCAAATCATTTTTGGATAAAAGATTTCTAGTTGGTGCAATCGACGTGTAATAAAAATCACGTAATCCTTTTAAATCTTCGCCTTCTAAAAAGCCTTCCATTCCGACTAAAAGATTCATATAGTCATGACGAAATTTGCGAATTTCTTGGTATTGCTGGCTAATTTCTGCGGTATAAGTCGTCAATGCTTCATATTTTAAGGCTTCTTTTTGTGCCTCTAACTCCATCTTTTGGTTAGCTGAAATGAAAAAGAAAGTGACCATTCCGATGAGAATCAACAATACAGCGAGTACTATCAAAACAATGAACATCGTTTGAAAACGAAATTCTTCTGGGTACTCTAATAAATAATTATAAAGATTATAAAAACTATCTCCAACAAAAGTAATCGTCAACAAATAACCAAAAATTTCGGTTCCTTTTTTAGGCAGTCTGTTTAGCAGGACTTTATTCACAAAATATCCAAAACAGCTAATAAGAGCTGTACTTACTACCAGAATAAGCAAAGGAAATTGAAATAGGACGCTGACTTTAGAAAATCCTTCCATTATCAAGTTGGGCAACATAATGGAAAAAACAACTTCAAAAAGACGCTGACCAACACTTTTCTGATCAGTTAAAGATAATGATAACCCAAAAAATAAAATAAACAGCAGAAGATTCTCCATTTGAGAAACCTGTCTTGCCACCAAGGAGGTTATTACATAAATGAAAAGCATTAACAACAGATTGCGCTTGGTATTTTTATTCGTAATGGCTTTTGTATTTAATATAAAAAATAGCAAGATGCTCTGCAGAGTAGGTGCATAAAATAAAACAAAAAACAACATAGTAGATTTCCTCCTTATGACAATCATTATAGCATGAAGGCGACTCTATTAAGCTTAATTTTTATTGTTTTATCACAGTTAGGACCGATTTTTAACCACTTGGGCATGAAATGGTTCATGAAAGGATTTCTGTGCTAAAATAAAAGTAAATAATCTTAGGAGTGATCATATTGAAGTTCAAAAGAATCAGTTTGGCTTTCCTATTACTCATTACCCTTGGAGCAAATTCGCCAGTTACTTATGCCACTACCCTTTCAGAAGACTCCTTGGAAATAACACCTTATAGTCGCAGAGTTTTCATCTTTGAAACCTATCCTCCAAAAAACTACAAAGGTTATACGCGCATCCATGTAAGAAAGGCAAATTCACATAAATACTACGGGTATTATATATGATCAAGCTTTTATATGGACTTTTTTGTCTTCTACTAATCGAAGCCTTGTTTGATCCACTTCATTTAGGAGGTTCCCTTATTTTCAGTTTACTTTCAGCCTTTGTTTTGCTGCTTATCTTAATAGTGACTGCTTACCAGGAGAAAATTAAACAAGTCAAGAAATCACATCACTAAAAAGTACTGCCAAGCGTCTCATTTTTTGATCGCTTGGCAGTGCTTTTTAATGTTCATCTTTTATTTCTTTTCCGGAAACCGTAGTTGTTTTTTCTAAAGCTTTTAAATTGTCTTTCATCACAGAAATATAGTCTTCCCCTGCTTTTATTTGCTCAGAAGTTAAACTTTCTAACGGATTCAAGACTTCAAGTCCGACATTTGCCTCCTCGGCTAATGTTTTGGCAATCTTATCAGAAGCATTTTCTTCAAAGTAGATATAGTGAATCTCATTTTCAGCGACATAATCTTTAAGTTCGGCCAAACGACTTGGGCTTGGTTCCTCCTCCGAACTAAGACCTGAAATAGCAACTTGTTGTAAGCCATATTCTTTTGCTAAATAGCCAAAGGCAGCGTGCTGAGTAACAAAGCTTTTTTGTTTAGCCTCGCGAAAACTCGTTGCATATTCTTCATCTAATTCAGTGAGTTTTTCAAGGTAAGCAGTCGTATTTTCTTCAAAAGTTTCTTTTTTATCTGGAAATTTTTCACTCAATTGATTAAAAATACCTTCTACTTCTTCTTTGGCTAGACTCGGTGCCAGCCAAGTATGTGGGTCGTATGCATGACTATGATCATGAGACTCGTCGTGTTCATGATCTTCTTCTCCTGCCATCAACGTCATCCCTTCTGTTGCTTTGATAACAATTGGCTGATCTTCTTGCCAACCTTTTGCCGTTTCTTCTACCCATGTTTCCATATTCTCATTGTGGTAAATGAAGGCATCTGCATCTTGAATTTCAGCAATTGATTTGGCTGAAGGTTCGTAATCATGTGGTTCTGTGCCAGCTGGTATCAATAATTTCACATCAGCTGTATCTCCGACAATATTTTTAGTGAAATCATAAACGGGATAAAACGTCGTTACAATTGTTAATTTATCTGACGGTTGGTTATCCTTTGTTGTACTAGAGTCCGTAGTCTTATTATTTCCACACGCTGTTAAAAAAATAATGGCCACTAAACTGATTACTATCCGTTTTATTTTTTTCTTCATTGGTTGTCTTTTCCTTTCTTCAAATTTCTATCTGTGCTACTCGTGTTGTGGCGATTCAAGCAATGAGCAGTATTGAAAAAACCTTTTTCTAGAATATTGGCTTCAATCTGCTACTTTTTGTCTACAAATCGTAACAATTACGTTTTAGCTTTTATTAATTTAACAAATAAGAAACGCTTTGTCAACGATTAAAAAACATGAATTTTTATACATATGAAATGTTACTCTTTTGTACTGTATTGGTTTATTGAAAAAGAAGGCTGGTGTATATACACTAGCCTTCTTAAAATTAATATTTTCTTCTTGTTTGCATTGTCAATTTTTTCCATTTTTCTTTTTCTAAACGCCGTAAGTTTTCATTTTCTTTTCTCTCAATATAAGCAAGTTCTTTTTGTAATTTTAGATATTGCTCATAACGTTCTTGAGATAAGCCACCATTTGACAACGCTTCTTTTACGGCACATCCCGGTTCACTGTCATGTTGACAGTCATTGAATTTGCACTGAGAAATAAGCTCTTGAACGTCTTGGAAATTTTCAGAAAAACCTTGGTTTCCTTCTTCGCTCCATAACTGAAACTCACGCATTCCTGGTGTATCAATGATAACACCACCTTTTGGCAAGATAATCAGTTCTCGATGTGTCGTTGTGTGTTTCCCCTTACTATCGTCTTCACGAATCCCATTTACAGTCATTTTTTCTAAGCCAAGTAATGTATTGACTAACGTTGATTTACCAACTCCTGAAGAGCCTAGTAGTACCCCTGAAAGGTTGGGAGACAAAGCTCCTTGCACTTTCGACAGATTCTCTCCTGTATTGTTACTGACAAAATAATAAGGGACACCGACAGCAATTTCTGAGACTTTTATTTCTAGATCGATGCGTTTGTTGTCGTCGATTAAATCAGCTTTGGTTAATAAGATGATTGGCTTTGCGCCAGAATCCCAAGTGGCTATCAAGTATCTTTCTAGCCGTTTGACATTGAAATCTTTATTGCAACTCATCACTAAAAAAGCAATATCTATATTTGCCGCAATCACTTGTACTTTGGTTTCATTGCCAGCCGCTTTCCGTTTAAAAACAGAAGTTCTCTTCAAGACATTTTGTATGACTCCGCGGTGTTCACCTTCTTGTGGAGCCAATAAAATCCAGTCTCCAACCGCTGGAAAGTCAAATGTCGCTTCATAATAATAAGTACCTGGCAAATTACAGAGCCACTCGCCTTCATCTGTGATTACCTTAAAAAGGTCGCGATTTTGCGTACTGACACGTCCAGCAAATAACTCTTTATTCTTTCTATTTTTTAACGCCTCTAAGCGGGTGTTCCACCCTAATTTTTCTAACATTGATTTCCTCCAAATTTAGTTTTGCACAACAAAAAAGCCTTGGTTTCTTTCCGAAAGACCAAGACGATACACAAACTAAACTTGACAACCATCTAGACACAAGGATGCAAGAATGAGGGATTGTATGATTGGTCTTTCGCTTGACAAATGATCAAATTTTTAAGCATAGACCACACCTCCACTCTTGATTGATAAACCGATTTTACTAAACAAACAGATTCCTGTCAACCTATTGCCATCCAAGTAAATCATCGGTTACTTTGGGTGTTGCCATCTACAGCTAAATTTTCCGATAAAGGCTACAACTTCACGAATGTGTCTACTATTGTCAGGGGTGAATTTAGCCTTTTATTACCATGAAAGAAGAGAAACATTTTTTCTAAACTTCCTTTCTCTTAAGAAAAAAGCTTGATCCTTACATTTTTGTAGGATCAAGCTTTTTTATTTACCTTCATCGATTGCTTTTAATTTTTGATAATGTGTATTGCTTTTAGCTAATTCACAAGGAGTACCGGACATCTCCAATTGACCGTCTTCGATAAAAATGACGCGGTCCATTTTTTCGATACCTTGCAAATGATGGTTCACCCAAATCATGGTTTTATCTTGTAATTGTTCTAAAAAAGTATCGATCAATGCTTGTTCTGTAATGGGATCTAAGCCCACAGTTGGCTCATCCAATAAAACAATGGGAGTATCTTTTAATAAAATTCGTGCTAAGGCTAAACGATGTCGTTCACCACCAGAAAAACGCAATCCCGCTTCATCTACCATGGTGTTTAACTGGTTAGGCAATTCTTCAACCATCTCTTTCAATCCTACTCGTTCAAGAACTTCCCAAACTTCTTTTACAGAGGCTTCTTCATTTCCTATACGAATATTATTTAAAACAGTTGTATGAAAAAGATAAGGTTCTTGTTGAATCACACCGATTTGGTCAAAAATAGCATCTCCAAAAAGAAAGGTATCCACACCGGCTAAAGTAATCTGTCCAGCATTTGGCTTCAGATCACCACGAATCAAAGAAGCTAACGTGCTCTTTCCAGACCCACTTCTTCCTAAAACAGCTATCTTTTCACCTGATTGGATGTGTAAATCCAAGTGTTCAAGTACGAATCGATTCGTTGTTTCATAAGCAAAAGAAAGATTGCAAATATCCAGATTCAATGGTTCTGAAATAGTAATGACTTGGTTCACTTCTTCTATTCTAGGCAAATTATTTAAACGTTTTATTGAATCTGTGTAATTATTTGTTTCTTGGAAAGCTGCAGGCAACCCTGAAAAAGCATCCACTAATGGGAAAACACTTAGTACAAAAGCAGCAATCCAGTTGGCACTTCCTCCATGATTTCCTGTAAACTGGTGACTTGTCCAAACAACTAACAAAACGGTAATCACTCCAAAAATGGCTTGAAGAAGAAAGTCACGACGTCGATTAAAACGACGCAATTTTTCTTGTACATCCAACAATTTTTGCTGAGAAGCTTCATGGAGAGCTACATATTCTTGTCCACGCTGGCTAAAAATCCAGTCAGATACGCCTAACACATTATCTGTCAATTCCGAGTATAAGTTGTTTTTCCATTGCTTTTCTTTTTCTTGAAAAGCACCTGTAGCTACGACTGACCATAACGGTAACACCACTAAAATATTTAAAAGTACCAGACACATTAACAAAGCAAAGGACCATGAAAATATCCCTAACCCAATAATCAAAAATAATGACAAAAGCCAAGCAATGATTGTCGGAAAAATAGTTCGTAAATATAAATTTTGAATATGGTTGATATCTTCAGCTAATAGCCCTAAAATATCCCCTACTTTATAATGTCGTTTAAAAAAGATCGCATCTTTTTCTAGCGTGTTATATAGTTTTAATCTAAGTTGTGACGTCATTTTCAACACCCAATTATGGCTAACCAAGCGCTCAACATAATGAAAAGTAGGGCGTCCAATACCAAAAGCACGCGTTAAAACAATGGGCACATAGACCAACATGATGTTTTCAGGAAGAGAAGCCGACCGACTAATCAAAAAACCGGAAGTAAACATCAAGGCGCCTCCACAAAAGAAGGTCAAAAAACCTAATAATAATGCCCAAGCCATGGTTTTACGATATTTTTTTAAGAATGGCTTGATCCAACCATCTTTTTTCAGTGCTTGAAACAAAGGTATTTTAGACAACTTCTTCCCTCCTCATTTGTTGTGTCAAGTTATAAAAGTTCCCTTTACGAGCCGTTAACTCTTCAAAAGAACCTTGCTCTACGATTTGTCCCTTTTCAAGAACCAAAATTTCGTCCATTTGTCGCATCCAATGTAGGCGATGTGTAGCAAAAAACACCAGATGATTGTCCAGTAGAGGCAACATTTTTTCTTTTAGTTCGACTTCTGTTTCGATATCCAAATGAGCTGTCGGTTCATCAAACAATAAGATGTGACGTGTTTTATCTAAAAAGGCACGGGCGAGGGCAATTCGTTGGGCTTGTCCACCGCTTAAAGGACGGGAACCGTTGCCGATTTGAGTATCCAAGCCTTCAGGCAAGTCTGCTACTAAAGAGGTTAATCCCACTACCTCAATGGCTTTTAAGATCTCTTCGTCTGTGACATTAGGGGTATAAAAAGCAATATTTTCACGCAAACTCAATTGAAATACATACGGAGTTTGCGGAATATAAAGCAACTGTTTCTGCCAATCTTTTTGCGAAAAACTAGGTATTTGTTGATCATTTAGAAAAAGTGACCCTTTTTCTAAGCTTTGGAAGCCACTTAAAGCATTAATCAAGGTTGATTTCCCTGATCCGCTCATACCGATAATCCCAATTTTTTTAAATCCAGTTACCGAAAATTCAATCTCTTTTAATGCCTCTTTTTCTTCATAATTCACAGCCAGGTGGTTCACTTTTAATGTGTTCTTTTCCGACCAAGTAGGAATTTCTTTTTGTTCAAAGACGGGGGTCGGTTGATCTAAAATTTCACGAATCGCAGAAACGGCATTTTTTCCATCTAAAGTCGCATGGTAATCATTGGCAAAATCACGAACCGGCAAAAAATATTCCGGAGCTAAAACAAGCACCGTCAAAGCTGGGAATAAAAGGATACCTCCATTTAGTAAACGTAGTCCCAAAAATACGGCCACAATGGCAATCGACAAGGTGGTAAAAAAATCAAGGGCAAAAGTTGATAAAATAGCAATTTTTAAGGTACTCATGGTCGCTTTCCGAAAGTTTTCACTTGTTTTATAAATACTTTTTCCATACAAACGGCTCAACCCAAAAAGTTTTAATGTATCAATGCCGCGCAAAGAATCAATAAAATGGTTGGAAAGAAATTGAAAAGATTTATACTGACGGTCTGCTTTTGCTTGAGCAGCATAACCTAATACGATCATAAAAATAATAATCAAAGGAAAAACTATCAGCAAGATTATTCCCGAGGTAGTATCTAGGTAAAAAATGACCAACAAAATCAGCCAAGGAAGAATCATCATATTCATCACTTTGGATAAAATCAGATGAATATAATTTTCCACTTGGGTAACACCATCTAAGGCCATTGTAGTCACATTGCCAGTTCCTTGTTGTTGAACAATTTGGGGACCGAGTTCAAAAACCTTTTTCAATAAACTTTTACGTAAAAAAGCGGCTTGCGTAACAGCATATTGATCTAGCCATTTGTCTTTTAGCCAAGTAATACCATGACGCACCAAAAAGGAAAGGAAGAAAACCCCCAGAGGAATCACTTGTTGAAGCAAAGATTGGCCACTCCATAGATTGGTGATTACTTTGGATAAAAACCAAGCTTGGCCAATGATAGAAAGAGCCTGCAAGACAGCTAGTCCTGCAAGCAATCCCATCATTTGTTTGATTTTGGGCAGTCGTAAAATCTCTTGATCGATCATTTATCATACCCCACTAGATCAGTTTCTTTGATTCGTTTTCTAAAAATATAATACGTCCATATAGTGTATCCTAAAACAAAAGGTAATATCGTTAAGGCAATAATACTCATAATTTTCAAAGTATAGGGTGAAGAAGAGGCTTGGACAATCAGTAAATCTTTTCCCCCAACCACCGAATTAATCAGAACTCGTGGAAATAAACCGCTAAACAGTAATCCCACTATGGTAACTAAGGTAGCTCCACTAGAAAGAAAAGCGAGGAGTTCTTTGCCCTTTACCATGGCAATATTAGCTACAATGGTCAACATCACAATCAAAACAGATAGCAGTACTGTTGATATAGGATGTACCGTAAAAAAGTCCGTCTTTAAATAAAGAAGAACAAAAAAGACAATTAAACCAAGATAGAGTATCCAATAACTAGCTTGGGCATAGTTTTTAGCACGATCACGAATTATTCCTGTTGTTTTCAAAGCAATATAATTTAGTCCATGTAAGTAACAAAGTAAGGTTAAAGCAACTCCTCCAAGTATGGAAAAAGGATTGATGAAATCTGTAAAGGCCGCTACAATATTTCCATTTTCATCCAATGGCATTCCTTGGATCAAACTCATAAACAAAATGCCAAAGAAAAAGGGAACCATGGTACTGCCGATAGTCAATGTCCATTCCCAAATACTTTTTTTACTTTCTTCACTACGACTCCGAAATTCAAACGATACGCCGCGAATAATCAGTCCCACCAAAATTAAAAGTAAGATCAAGTAATAGCCAGAAAACAAAGAAGCATACCAGCCTGGAAGAGAGGCAAACATAGCGCCACCTGCTGTTATCAACCACACTTCATTGCCATCCCAAACAGGACCAATCGCGCCAATTAGTTGATTTCGTTCGCTTCTATTAAAAGCTAAAGTTCGCACAGCCATTCCTACTCCAAAATCAAATCCTTCAAAAAAGAAAAAGGCCGCAAATAATACCCCAATCAATACAAACCACAACAATTGTAAACCACTCATTTAAAGGCACCTCCATTAAAAGGATCACTTACTGGATTGGTTTCTTCTTCTAAAACTTTTTCATTGTCGGGACCTTTTTTCAACTCGGCTACCACCAAGTAAACCATGGTGATCGCCAATCCCCCAAATAATACAAAATAAACGCTGTTAGATATAAGTAAAGAAGTTGTTGTAACATTGGGAGAAATACTGTCTTCCATTTTAAATAACCCATACACCGTCCAAGGATAGCGCCCAAGTTCGGTCACTAACCAGCCACAGGTATTGGCAATAAAAGGAACAAAAGTCATCAAGCCTACAATCCGTAACATCCATGGCTTTTCATACAAAGAAGGTTTTTTCTTACGTGTGAAAAATAATCCCAGTACGGCTACACCTAACATAAGGAAACCAAAGCCCGCCATGATTCGAAAACTCCAAAACAAAGCATTCACTGGTGGATAATAATCAGCTTCTCCATGCTGAGCAACCAATT
>Ga0079226_10001031_pt1 | contig 21104 bp, 24 predicted proteins | sample Poulit2014_FD_76345 | JGI IMG/M metagenome (GOLD analysis project Ga0079226, IMG submission 76345) | Agricultural soil microbial communities from Georgia to study Nitrogen management - Poultry litter 2014 | ecosystem: Environmental > Terrestrial > Soil > Agricultural land | place: USA: Georgia... | reverse complement strand
TCTATTTTAAATTCTGTTGTTAGTACCTCAATAGATAAGGATTATGGTGAAATTGATCCTGAAGAAAACATATCTATTGTTTTTCAGGAATTCAGTGATAATCAGCCATTTTCCGAAACCGCTCATCCTTTTATTCCTGTCTGGATGTACGTTATAGGAGCCATTCTGCTAATTATTATTACCATTTTAATCATTTTATTATTGCGAAATAAAAAGAAAAACGCAGAAGATGAACCAGTTTCTGAAACAATTTCAACGGAAACACAACCGGAGATTCCCCGCGTTAATGTTCCGGAACTGGATGAACAACCAGAAAGTGAATTGATCGTCCGCAGAAAACAGTTAGAGAAGATGGCAAAAGAGAAACCAGAAGAATTTGCGAAGCTTTTAAGAAGCTGGATTAGCGAGGAATAGGAGGATTGCATATGACAAAATATAAAAGATTAACAGGAAAACAAAAAGCAGCAATTCTCTTAATTACGCTTGGTCCAGATGTATCTGCACAAATTTATAAGCATTTAAATGAAGAAGAAATCGAGAAATTAAGTTTAGAAATATCCTCCGTGAAAAAAGTAGATTCCAGACAAAAAGAGGATACATTAGAGCAATTTTATCAAATAGCTTTAGCACAAGACTATATTTCGCAAGGGGGAGTTGGATATGCTAAGACGGTTCTAGAGAAGGCTTTTGGCAAACAGGAAGCAACAAATATTATTAATCGTTTAACGTCTTCATTACAGGTGAGACCATTTGAATTTGCCAGAAAAGCCGAACCTCAACAACTATTAAACTTTATTCAAACAGAACACCCGCAAACTATTGCACTCATTTTATCGTATTTGGATTCGGAACAGGCGGGTCAAATATTATCTGATCTGCCACAAGAAATGCAGGCGGATATAGCAAAACGTATTGCAACAATGGATTCTACCTCACCTGAAATTATAAGTCAGGTGGAACAAGTGTTAGAACGAAATGTCGCAACTTCCTTAACAGAAGATTATACACAAACTGGAGGCATTCAAGCAGTAGTTGAAGTATTAAATGGGGTTGATAGAAGTACAGAAAGAACTATTCTTGATGCATTAGAAGTTCAGGATCCTGAATTGTCAAATGAAATTAAAAAACGGATGTTTGTTTTTGAAGATATCGTTATTTTAGACAACCGTGCGATTCAAAAAGTGATACGTGAAGTCGAGGACAAAGATTTACAACTATCTCTTAAGATAGCGAGTGACGAAGTAAAAGAAATTATATTTAAAAATATGTCTGAGCGGATGGCGGAAACATACAAAGAAGATATGAAGTATATGGGTCCAGTTCGATTAAAAGAAGTGGAGGATGCGCAAACAAGTATTGTATCGGTTATCCGAAAACTAGAGGAAACAGGAGAAATTGTAATTGCTCGAGGTGGAGGTGATGACATAATTGTCTAAGCTCTATTCTTCCAGCCCTTTAAAATTAACAGAAAGAGTAATTAAAATAAAACCAATTGAACTTATTAAGGATAAAGCACAGATTCATGAGGGGGAATCCTGCGATAGTGAATACCAAGCGATACAAGAGGAAATGCAAATAGGATATGAAAAGTTACAAAAACTTAGAAAACAACAACAAGATATTTTAAATGAAACGAAGGCTAAGATTGAAAAGGAAAAAGAAATTTGGGAGATCGAAAAACAAAGTTACTTGGAACAAGCAAAAGAAGAAGGATATCGTGCGGGCTTTGAATTAGGCAGGCAAGAAAGTGTCCAACAATATGAGCATTTATTAGAAAAGGCAAATACGATAATAGACGCAGCTATTGTAGATTACCATCATACAGTGGAACAAAATGAAGATATGATTTTAGCAATCGCTATTCAAACTGCGGAAAAAGTGTTGAAACAAAACCTATCGACAAATCCTGAAGCATTTTTAATCATTGTTAAAGAGGCGATCAAAGAATTAAAAGATCAAACAGATATTATTATGTATTTAAATCCCGATGACTACGTAAATGTTTTACAACAAAAAGAGGAATTAGAATATATTTTTGAAAATAAAAAAGATATTACATTGCATATCGATAAGAATGCAGAAAAAGGCCATTGTTTAATTGAACATCCCTTTGGACAAATAGACGCAAGTATTGATACACAATTACAACAAATACGTAATACTCTGCTTGAATTAGTGATGGAGAATAAACAATGAATATAGACCATTTACTTACTGCCATTGACAAAGTAGATCCATATAAGCGGTATGGGAAGGTTTTAAGAGTAGTTGGAATTATGATTGAATCGCATGGACCAAGTGCCAATATTGGAGAAGTATGTCATATACATGTATTAAAAAACTGTAAAGCTCCCGTTCTCGCTGAAGTGGTTGGTTTTGATCGTGAAAAAATTATACTTATGCCGTATACAGAAGTAGTAGAAATTGGACCAGGTTGTTTAGTAGAAGCTACAGGAAGATCGCTCACAGTGAAAATTGGACAAAGACTAATTGGCGAAGTAGTAGATTCATTAGGGCAAATACTTGATCAATCTCCACTTCCTGAAGGTCTATCAAATTACATAACTGAACAATCGCCACCGAACCCAATGTTACGCGCGCCGATATCAGAACCAATTCAAGTAGGGATAAGGGCGATTGATTCATTGTTAACAGTTGGACAAGGACAGCGAATTGGTATTTTTGCGGGAAGTGGGGTAGGAAAGAGTACACTACTTGGAATGATTGCACGTAATAGTAGTGCGGATGTAAATGTAATAGCTTTAATTGGTGAGCGAGGACGGGAAGTTAGAGAGTTTATAGAAAAAGACCTCGGTGAGGATGGTTTGAAAAAAACAATTGTTGTTGTAGCTACTTCAGATCAACCGGCACTTATGCGTATAAGAGGAGCTTATACAGCAACAGCAATTAGTGAATATTTTCGTGATTTAGGTTATCAGGTTAATTTAATGATGGATTCCGTTACTAGGGTAGCTATGGCACAAAGAGAAATTGGGTTGGCAACTGGAGAGCCTCCGACAACAAAAGGATATACACCATCTGTATTTGCTATATTACCAAAATTATTGGAACGTAGTGGTTCTAGTGAAAAGGGAACGATAACGGCCTTTTACACAGTTTTAGTAGATGGGGATGATATGAATGAACCAATAGCAGACACAGTACGGGGGATTTTAGATGGGCATTTTGTGTTAGATCGAAAGTTGGCTGAGCAAGGACAATTTCCAGCGATCAATATATTGAAATCAATTAGTCGTGTAATGAATCACATAACGGATCAAAAGCATCGTGAAATGGCAAAACAAGTACGTACATTAATGGCTACATATGAGGAAAATAGTGAATTAATTCATATTGGTGCTTATAAAAAAGGAACTGATTATGAGATAGACAGATCAATAGCTTACTATCCAAAAATCCAAGCGTTTTTAAAACAAGATATATTTGAACAGGAAACACTAGAAAATGCAATTGAAAAAATGCAGATGTTATTTAGTGAGGGGATGGATTAATGGCTGAAACGATCGCGTTATCTAAAATTTTACGTGTATACGAAAAAGAAAAGACAGATGCACAAAAAGCATTTAATCAATCAATAACCTTATTCGAAGAGGTTGCTAACCAGTTATATACACTATTAAAAAGAAAAGAAGACGCAGAAAGCTTTTATGATAGCAATGTAGAGAAAGAAGTACCGATTGAAAAGATTAGGGAGCAGATGATCTATATTGAAAGATTAAATAAACAAATTATCAATCTACAAGCAGAGGTTAACAAAGCAAGGAATGTAATGAATTTCAAGCAAATGAAACTGAAAGATGCACATATTGAAATGAAAAAATTTCAATCCATTCTAAAGCATCGAGAAATGTATAAAAAAGAAAAAGAAAAGAAAGATGAAAATTTAGCAATGGATGAAATTTCAATTCAACAACATATTCGAAGTTAATCAGGTGAGGGATATGGCTAAGTCGATGAATAGTAAAAATAATAAAAAGAATACAGTACGATGGTTTTTTTACGCCATCATTATTCCCTTTATTCTTGTTACATTGATAACCATTGTTATCTTATCCGTTGCAGGTTTCAATGTAATTGACTGGGTGGAAAAATCTAGGATTAATTTACCAGTAGTTTCCTCTCTCGTTACTTCCTCTAAAAAGGAGAATGCAATGAATAATACAGAGAGGATAAAAACAAAAATTGCTAATAAAGATAAGGAGATTGAACAGTTAAATAAAAAAATTGATGATCTTGAAAGTACCATTGATCAATTAGAGCAAGATTTGATAAAAGAGAAAAACAAAAATAAAAGCGGAAAAACTGTTAAGGAAGAAGAAAAAACGAAAGAGCTAGAGAAGAGAGATACAATAAAAACCGTTTCAGCCTCTTTTAAAAAGATGGATGAGACACAAGCAGCCCTGATATTTCAAAAATTAGATAAGGAAGTAGGTCTTGCTGTTTTAGAGCAATTACCAAATGATGCGCGTGGTAAAATTTTTGAAGCAATGGATCCTAGCTTAGCAGCGGAATATACACAGCTCTTGATTAACATTAGTGAATAGATACATATTTGAGAGGGGGTGCAGAGATGCATATTCATCCACTAACCCGAGAAAATTATTCTTCAAGTTTTACGAAAGATAATATAAATGAGAATGAAGAGAGAGGTAACTTTTTTCACCAACTATTCAATAACCAGAAAAACGTTGATGATGAAATGAGTAATGAAAAAAGAAGAAAATTTGAAAAAGACTCAAGAAGGACTGTTAATTTTCACCATGATTGGTTCACAAGACCTAAAAAAATCCTAGAAGAAGGGGAAGAACCCCAGTCCTCTATTCCCCTCGTTGTTCAAAAGAAAGGTAAATCTGATTGGGATTCGAATTTAATACCTAGTTTTCAAGAACAGATGTTTTCATTAGATCTCTCGTCAATATCTCCATTTCTTAGAATAAGAGATAAGGAAGGAGAGGAATTAACGCAAGTTTCTAATGAACAAGATTTCAACAAAACGATAAAAGCGGAACTTCTAGCATTGAAGCAATCGGAAACAATGAATAAGGATTATTATAGCGAAAGCGAAATAACAGAAATGAAAATGATAAACGGGGTTCTTAAAGAAAATAAGAATTGGAAGGCATTACATACTGCACATAATAAACGAAACCAATCCACTATGGTCCAGGATAATACTCACGCAGATGTCGCCAAAATAGTTTATAAAATACCAAGTATACCTCTTAATCATTTAAATGACCAGAAAGATATAAAAGTCAATTCTGATCATTTTTTTGAGGGTATAAAATCTTTTATCGGCAGTTATAAAGACGCCAAACCTCAAAAAGTAATACAAGATAATTTAGGAAGAACAGATGTAGAAATCAAAAAGTATTTTACAGAAATAGTACAAAAGGCCGAGAAGTTAATTGCTCAAGTTTCAAGCAACCAAGAAATCAAAAAAATAGCACCAAAGCTTTTAGCATTCATTGAACAATGGATAATGTTAGAAAAGAAGTATGATGCGAAGGAAAACCAAATTAAACCACAAACGAACGAAGATACAATAGAAACGAAAATCTGGAGAAGCTTACTAGACGTCTTTCAAAGAAAGCATCAGTTTGCCCTGCAACAATATGGTGATTTGGATTCTGATGTGACAGAGTCTAACATTGTTAATTTTGTTCAAAAAGTAATGAATAATAATTCCTTTGGGTATAAACCTGCTGGATTAGGTAGTTCTTTTTCAAGCATGTCAATATCTAAGCTGGAGCAATACGCGATTTATGTGAATATGTCACAGATACAAGGTTCTTATCCAGTTGATCAGGATATCATGGATCAATTTCAAAACATAATAAGGAGAAGTAAATTTTTAGCAAAATCTAATGGGATAAACCAACTATCCATTGCACTTCGTCCTGATACTTTAGGAGAAATAAGGCTTCGATTAACACAGGTTGGTGGTGACATGACAGTAAAAATAATTGTTACGTCCCAGGCAACAAAAGAGATATTGCAATCTAATATACATCAGCTTAAAAGTATGTTCTCACCACATCAGATTACCATTGAAAAACTAGATGTGAATTTTCAATCCAACCAAGAATTATATGAAAAAGAGAGAGAACAGGAGCAAGCAAATAAAGAGGATCAAAATCATCCTGGACAATCAAAGCAAAATAAGCAATCAAATGAGGATACAGAGGTCCATTTTCATGAGTTATTAATGAATGAGAAAGTGTAGGTGTTAAAAATGCCCACGATAGATACAACGTTATATTTAAAAAATCAGTCTACATCTAGAAGTCCAGGAAACCAACTTGGAAAAGATGAATTTATGAAAATTTTGATGACACAATTGCAAAACCAAGATCCATTAAATCCAATGGATGATCGTGAATTTGTTTCTCAAATGACTACTTTCTCCTCGCTGGAACAGTTAATGAATATGACGTCTTCCATAGATAATCTAGTGGAGAGTCAGCTAATATCGCCAGTTATTAAATACAGTCATCTGGTGGGTACCAATGTTTCCTATCCAACGTTTGATGAAGAAACTGGAGAAAAATTAGATGTTGAGACTAGTAATGTAATAGCTGTAAGTCAAAAAGATGGCTGGGCTATCTTAGCATTAGAGAATGGGGAAGAAGTATATGCAGACTCTATTTTGCAAATAAACGATACAACTGCTGAAAAAGACTGACAATAAAATGAGTGCATGCCAAAAATCTCAAAGCCATTGATGGTAGAGATAAAATCAAATAAAAATAAGGGGGAAAATAAAATGTTACGTTCCATGTATTCAGGTATATCAGGTATGAAAGGATTTCAAACAAAATTAGACGTAATAGGTAATAATATTGCAAACGTAAATACAACTGGTTTTAAAAAAGGAAGAGCAACTTTTCAAGATGCTATGAGTCAAATGTCATCTGCTGCACAAGGACCTACCCCAAACCGCGGAGGTGTCAATCCAAAACAAGTGGGAACAGGTGCGCAGCTTGGTACAATTGATAACATACATACACAAGGTTCCAAACAAACAACGGATAGAACACTAGACCTACAATTAGAAGGAGACGGAATGTTTGTACTGGACACGGGAGATGGTACGAAGGCATACACACGTGCCGGTAATTTTTATTTAGACAATGATGGTTTCATTGTGAATGCAGATGGACACAAACTTGTTGGAACAAATGGAAATGTTCTTCAAAGTATTCCAGAAAATGCATCAAATTTTAATATACAAACCAATGGTGATGTAACTTATGTTGAAAATGGTAACCAGGAAAGTGCAGGTCAAATCGGTTTAGCTATGTTTTCTAATCCAGGTGGTCTCGAAAAGGCCGGAAATAGTTTGTATTTGGAAACAACTAATGCGGGTTTTGGAGGAATTGTTGCACCAGAAAGTGGGAATGCTGAAACATCAATTGTCAGTGGTGCACTAGAAATGTCAAACGTAGATTTATCAGAGGAGTTTACCGAAATGATAACAGCTCAACGTGGTTTTCAGGCTAATACGAGAATTATTACAACTTCTGATGAGATTTTACAAGAGCTAGTTAATTTAAAGAGATAAACTAAGTAAATAGGAAAAGGGTGATAAGCCATTATTCTACCTAGATACTGATTATCTCATGAAGTAGGTGTGAATGTTGAGTAAGTTAGTTAAAACAATGATTATTTTTCTTTTTTTACTTTTGGTTGGAGTAGTTATATTCGCTGTTTTTATCTACATAAAGGAGAAACCTGAAAAAAGTGAAGCGCAATCGATTGATAAAATGGTTGAATATTCGTATAAAACACCTGAGATAACCACAGATTTAAAGGATGGAAGTTTTGTTCGGATCCAATTCCAAATTTTAACCGATAGCGAAAGTGCGAAGGAAGAAATTACAACACGTGAATTTCAATTGAAAAATATATTAATAAAAGAATTAACTAAAATGGATGAGGGTGATGTGAGGACAAATTTATCCGAATTAGAAAAAGATATTCAATCAAAAGTAAACGATGTAATGTCAGAAGGTAAAATAACAGATGTGTATACAATCAGTAAAATTTTACAATGACTGTATCATTCATCAATAAATGTAAAACTCCAATATGTAGGTGATTTTTTTGGTAGATGAAGTTCTTTCGCAAAATGAAATAGATGCGCTTTTATCTGCAATTACGTCTGGTGAAATGGATGCAGAAGAATTAAAAAAAGAAGAAAATGAAAAAAAAGTGCGTGTCTATGATTTCAAACGAGCCCTAAGATTTTCAAAAGATCAAATTCGAAGTATAAGTCGAATTCATGAAAATTATGCCCGCTTATTGACTACTTTCTTTTCTGCTAAATTACGTACTTATGTTAATATTTCGGTCGCGTCTGTCGATCAAATACCATTTGAGGAATTTATTCGCTCGATACCCAAAATGACAGTGTTAAATATTTATAGCGTGGCACCTCTTGAAGGAAACGTTTTAATGGAAGTAAATCCGAATATTGCCTATGGATTACTTGATCTAATTCTTGGCGGAAAAGGAAACAGTGTCAATAAGATTGATAATTTAACAGAAATAGAAACCATCCTTATGTCACAACTTTTTGAAAAGGCAATTTATAAATTAAAAGAAGCCTGGTCAACGATTGTAGAAATTAATCCTGTTTTAGAAGAATTTGAAGTCAACCCCCAATTTTTACAAATGGTATCACCAAATGAAACAGTAGTTGTTGTCTCATTAAATACGGAAATTGGGGGAACGAGTGGAATGATTAATATTTGTATTCCCCATATCGTATTGGAGCCAATCATATCGAAATTGTCAGTCCATTATTGGATGCAAACAAATACTAAAAAAAGAGATCCGGAAGCTTTTGAAAAGCTATCTAAAAATATTCAACATGCCCAAGTAGAAGCAAAAGCAATTTTAGGGGAAGCAACGATTACGATTCAGGAGTTCATAAACCTAAGTAAAAGTGATGTTATTGCTTTAAAGAATCCAATAGATCATCCGCTTACTCTAACTATAAATAATGAACCGAAGTTTTATATTCAACCGGGAAAATATAATAATAACATGTCTGTACAAATATTGTCAGAAATAAAGGGGGAGAAATAAATGCCGGATAATACGCTTTCCCAAGATGAAATTGATGCTCTTTTAGAAATAAGTTCGGATAAAGATGAGAATGGGTCAGAATCAAATGTTGGTGATTATTTATCAACGATCGAAATAGATACATTAGGTGAAATAGGAAATATTTCTTTTGGCAGTTCCGCTACAACACTTTCAACATTACTGAAACAAAAAGTGGCGATTACGACACCGGTAGTTTCAATAATTAATAAGGAAGAAATCTATGAGGAGTTTTCTTTTGAATATGTAAGCATTCGGGTGAACTATATAGAAGGATTTAAAGGAAAAAACATATTCGTTATTAAATCAGAAGATGCAGCAATTATTTCAGATATTATGCTTGGTGGAGATGGTACTTCTCCAACTAAAGAGTTAAATGATATACATCTAAGTGCTGTACAAGAAGTAATGAATCAAATGATGGGAGCGGCTGCGACTAGTATGTCCACTGTTTTTGATAAACGTGTTGATATATCACCACCTTCTATTAAACTAGTAAGTTCAGAGGAGACAGAAGAGGGCATGAGGCCTGATGCACAGGAAGAAGTTTTTGTAAAGGTTTCTTTTCAATTAAAAGTTGGTGAATTAATAGATTCCAATATTATGCAGCTTATACCGATTCCATTTGCAAATGAATTGGTGAGTCATTTGTTACATGGACCGACGATGGATACTAACAATGAAGCCGCATTAACAGTGGAACAATTTGAAAAACCAGCTCATGAAAAACCAATCAATATCCAAGAGCCGATGCAGGATCAGGAAAAAAGTCATACAGCACCGCAATATATCGGAAATGCTATTGATAGGGAACATGCCACAATTCAACAAGCTTCATTTTCCGAATTTAATCATGTAGAGCTAGATCAAAATGCACAGAAAAATTTGGATATGCTTTTAGACATTCCTTTAAATATCACAGTAGAGCTCGGTAGAACAAAGAGGACCATTAGGGAGATTTTGAATGTATCATCAGGCTCGGTCATTGAACTTGATAAGTTAGCTGGTGAACCAGTGGATATATTAGTTAATGGTAAACTAATTGCTCAAGGAGAAGTTGTTGTTATTGATGAAAACTTTGGTGTCAGAGTAACAGATATCATAAGTCAAACAGATCGTATTATGAAACTTAAATAGAAAGCAGGGGAAAGATAGAATGGGAAAAAGTATTTTGATTGTAGATGATGCAGCATTTATGAGGATGATGATCAAAGACATACTCGTAAAAAATGGTTTTACTATTGCAGGAGAAGCGCAGGATGGTTTACAAGCAGTTGAGAAATATAAGGAACTTATGCCCGATCTTGTGACAATGGATATTACCATGCCAGAAATGGACGGGATAGCCGCTTTAAAACAAATTAAAGAAATTAATCCAAAAGCAAAAGTACTTATGTGTTCAGCGATGGGCCAACAGGCAATGGTTATTGATGCCATTCAAGCGGGTGCTAAAGATTTTATTGTGAAACCTTTTCAGGTTGATCGTGTCCTGGAAGCTATACAAAAAGCCTTAGGTTAAGAATCGAGTGGGTATTAATGAAAAAAGTTTGTTTAAGCACCTTATTTTTAAGTATCTTCTTTTTGGTTAACTTTTCTGAATATGCTGCAGCAAAAGAATCCAATGTGGCTGATTGTTTGGAAAATCACGCTAATTGTTCAGAAGAGGAAAAAGAAAGCTTAAATAATTCAGAAATGGAACAAGAGGGAACTGGATTTAAAGAAAGAAGTACCGGAACAATCATCATTGATTTGTTAAAAATGGTACTTGCTTTATTTTTAGTTTTGGCACTAATTTATCTGTTCGTTAAGTTTTTAAATAAAAGAAATAAATTATTTCAACAAGTAAAGTCTCTTGAAAACCTTGGTGGTGTTTCTGTAGGCCAAAATAAATCAGTTCAAATCGTACGTATTGGAACAAAATTATATTTAATCGGGGTTGGTGATAACGTTGAAATGCTGCATGAAATTACAGATGAAGAAGTAAAAAAGGATTTGATTCGGAAAGAAGAACGAACGGATCTACAAACATCGTCTTGGCTTTTGTCCATATTTCCAACATTAAATAAAGACACGAATAAAGAAAAACAATCAGAAAAAGAGTTTAAAAAGCTATTTTCTACGGAACTTTCTAAACTTAAACAAACCAAAGATCAATTTATAAGAAACAAAACTCAAGAGGAAGATAAGTATGAATGAGTTCGTAGATATGTTTTCTAATTCTGATCCTTCATCTGTTTCCACGTCAGTAAAATTATTATTATTGTTTACGGTGTTATCGCTCGCACCTGGCATATTAATTTTAATGACTAGTTTTACACGAATTATTATCGTTCTATCTTTTGTGCGTACATCACTTGCGACACAACAAATGCCACCTAATCAAGTTTTGATTGGGATAGCTTTATTTTTAACGTTTTTTATTATGTCCCCTGTTTTTGGAAAAGTTTATGACGATGCATTACAACCGCTTTTTAGTGAGGATATCACACTAGATGAAGCATACGATAAAGCGAGTGTCCCAATGAAAGAATTCATGGCAAAACATACTAGGCAAAAAGATTTGGCATTATTTATGAACTACCGGAAGATGGACGAACCTCAGAGTATTCAGGATATTCCAATTACGACTCTAGTGCCAGCTTTTGCTATCAGTGAATTAAAAACCGCTTTTCAAATGGGTTTTATGATTTTTATACCTTTTTTAATTATTGATATGGCAGTGGCAAGTGTTTTGATGTCAATGGGGATGATGATGCTGCCACCAGTTATGATCTCATTGCCATTTAAAATTTTACTATTTGTTTTAGTTGATGGCTGGTATTTAATAACACACTCATTATTAGATGGGTTCCAATAAATGAAGTTGCTCTTTGAACAAGGGAAGGTGTATGTGCTTGAGTAGTGAATTTGTCTTAACGTTAGCGGAAAAAGGGATTTATACGATTTTACTAATTTCGGGGCCATTGCTTATTTTAGCACTTGTCGTAGGTCTGATTGTAAGTATTATTCAAGCAACAACACAAATCCAAGAACAGACCCTTGCCTTTATTCCGAAAATTGTAGCTGTTTTAGTTGGTTTGGTTTTCTTTGGACCTTGGATGTTAACAAAAATGGTTGAATTTACGGCAGAAGTATTCCAAAACTTAAATCGATTTGTAGGTTAAAACGATGTTACTCAATATGACTAACTTAGCTAATATTCCTGTTTTCCTGCTTTTATTTATACGTATTACTTCCTTTTTTGTTACATTACCACTATTTTCATATCGTACGATTCCTATGCCCTTTAAAATTGGCTTTAGTTTTTTTCTGGCTATAGTAATGTTCCCTGCTATCAATGCAGCGGGAATACAGGTAGATGAATTATATTTCTTATTGCTTATGAAAGAGGTTTTTGTCGGGGTTTTAATAGGATTAACTGCTTCTATGATCCTTTCAGCAGTCCAAATCGCAGGTGGATTCATTGATTTTCAAATGGGTTTTGTAATTGCTAATGTAATTGATCCCCAGACGGGTGTACAGAGCCCATTAACAGGTCAATATTTCTACATTATCGCACTCTTATTTCTTTTATCGGTCAATGGGCATTATTTATTAATAGATGGAATCTATTATAGTTACCAATTCATTCCGGCAGATGCTTTTATTCCATTTAAAGATGGTAACATTGATGAATTTATCATTACTATTTTTAATAAAGCTTTTCTTATCGCATTTCAAATGGCAATACCAATTGTCGGTTGCTTGTTTTTAGTGGATGTGGCGCTTGGAATAATCGCCAGGGCGGTTCCGCAACTAAATGTATTTGTTGTAGGTTTACCATTAAAAATATTCGTGAGTTTTGTAGTTATTTTATTTTTTCTTAGTCTGTATATCGTATTAGCAAAAAGTTTATTTGAAACAATGTTTGATACGATGCAAGGATTGATGAAACTATTTGGAGGTGCTTAGCTTGCAGTTAAAATTAGATTTGCAGTTTTTCGCAGGTGAAAAAACAGAAAAAGCTACTCCGAAAAAAAGACAAGATGAACGAAAAAAAGGAAAAGTTGCAAAAAGTCAGGACATAAATACGGCGATTATTTTATTATTTTCATTTACAACGTTAATTTTCTTTGGAAATTTTATGAAAAGCAAAATGATAAGATTATATGAACATTCCTTCACAGAGTATATTCATTGGGAGATCACAGAAAACGCAGTACACCAGTTATTTATAGAGGTAACATTAGTAGCGGCACAAATGATTATTCCGATTATGGTAGTGGTAGCAGTCGCAGGGGTGGCGGCTAACATGATTCAAATTGGTTTTTTGTTTACAGCAGAGTCAGTGAAAGTCGACTTAAAGAGAATTAGCCCAATTCAAGGTGCAAAAAAGATATTTTCGCTGCGTGCTGTCGTAGAATTGCTAAAATCACTATTAAAAATAGCATTTATAGGAACAATTACTTTTATGTCCATCTGGTTTTATAAGGATGACATACTGATGTTATCTTTTAAAGATATTGACAATGCTTTGACATTTTTTGGCAATGTCACTATCAACATGGGGATTATGGCCACGATAGCATTATTATTTTTAGCTGTATTTGATTATGCTTATCAACGATATGACTTCGAGAAAAATATGAAAATGTCTAAGCAAGACATAAAAGATGAGCATAAAAACATGGAGGGAGACCCTCTGATAAAGTCAAAAATGAAAGAAAAACAAAGACAGATAGCAATGCAGCGGATGATGAGTGAGGTTCCAAAAGCAGATGTAGTAATTACAAATCCAACACATTATGCAATTGCAATAAAATATGATGAAAAAAAAGCAAACGCCCCTTATATCCTAGCGAAAGGAGTGGACTACACAGCATTAAAAATAAAAGAAATCGCAAAGGAAAATGATGTAGTCACAGTTGAAAATAAGCGGCTTGCAAGATCCCTATATCCTGTAATTGATATTGGTGATGTAATACCTGAACATTTTTATCAAGCTATCGCTGAGGTGCTAGCTTATGTTTATCGCTTAGCAGACAACGAGAAAGGTGTTACATAATTTTAAAGTTATGCAATAAGGAGAAAAATGATGAAGGCACGCGATCTTTCTGTACTTTTAGGTGTTATATTAATTATTATTATGCTAGTTATTCCCTTACCTGGATGGTTATTAAGTATATTAATTTTGTGCAATATATCCCTTGCACTTATTGTTATATTAGTTTCGATGAATACGCAAGAAGCCTTGCAATTTTCTATATTTCCTTCTCTTTTATTGCTTTTAACATTATTTCGTTTAGGGCTTAATGTCTCAACAACGAGATCGATCCTATCAGAAGCAGATGCAGGAGGGGTGGTAGAAACATTTGGAACATTTGTTATTGGAAACAGCCCGCTAGTCGGTTTTGTTGTATTTATTATTCTTGTCATTATTCAATTTATTGTAATTACAAAAGGATCAGAACGTGTTTCTGAGGTTGGGGCACGTTTCACGCTTGATGCAATGCCGGGAAAACAAATGAGTGTGGATGCAGATTTAAACGCTGGTCTAATTTCAGAACAGCAAGCGAAGGAAAGGCGCGAAAAGATAGAAAACGAGGCAGACTTTTATGGAGCAATGGATGGAGCTAGTAAATTTGTAAAAGGTGACGCAATTGCAGGAATAGTGATTGTCCTTATCAATATTATCTTTGGTCTTCTTATCGGTATCGTCCAAATGGATTTCACATTTCAAGAGGCGATTGATATATATATGCGACTAACGATAGGAGATGGACTGGTTAGTCAGATTCCCGCATTATTAATCTCTACTGCAACCGGAATTGTTGTTACTAGAGTATCTACGAATGGTAATTTAGGCAGTGATGTAACTGGTCAGTTATTACAATTCCCTAAACTATTATTTATTGCAGCAGGAACTATTTTTTTACTTGGATTAACACCGATCAACTTTTTTTTGACTACGATTCTATCAAGCCTACTTGCACTTAGTGGATATCTATTATTAAAACAGACACAAGAGAAAGAAGAAATGAATGATGAAGATGAGGTAGAAGCCGAAGGTTCAGCTATGAATACTCCAGAAAATGTAGTTAATTTATTAAACATGGACCCAATTGAATTCGAATTTGGTTATGGACTCATCCCAATAGTAGATGCAAATCAGGGAGGAGATTTACTTGAGAGGATCGTTATGATTCGCCGTCAATTAGCAATCGAATTAGGAGTTGTTATCCCCGTTGTTCGAATAAGGGATAATATCCAATTAAATCCGAACGAATACCGATTGAGAATAAAAGGAAATGAAATTACTTCTGGAGAACTTTTGTTGGATCATTTTTTAGCAATGGCACCAGATATAGATAATGATGATTTAGATGGGATTGATACAAAGGAACCAGCATTTGGGTTGCCGGCAAAATGGATTAGTGAAAATAATAAGGATGAAGCTGAATTGTCTGGATATACAGTTGTTGATCCCCCGTCTGTTGTATCTACACATATTACCGAGGCAATTAAGCAGCACGCTCATATATTACTCGGACGTGAGGAAACAAAACAACTGATTGACCATTTAAGAGAAAGCTATCCAATTTTAACAGAAGAAGTTACACCGGAGCCGTTATCAATTGGTGAAATTCAAAAAGTGCTTTCAAAATTACTGAAGGAGAATATATCCATACGTAATTTACCGATTATCTTTGAAACACTAGCCGACTTCTCGAAGTTAACAAATGATACCGAATTACTTGCTGAATACGTTCGGCAGTCCTTGTCTTCCCAAATAACAAAACAATATGCCAATGAAAAAATGTCTTTAAAGGTTATTACTGTATCAGGAAAAATCGAAAAAATGATTGCTGAAAATGTACAGCAATCGGAACATGGGAATTATTTATCGTTAGATCCGGATACACAGGAGGCAATTATCAAAAACATCCATGCTGAGGTAGAAAAGCTAACAATTCAAGAAGAAATATCTGTTATATTGTGTTCCCCAGCTATTAGAATGTATTTAAAACAGTTGCTAGACCGCTTTTTACCTCAGGTTGTGGTATTATCCTATAATGAATTAGAGCCAGATGTTCATGTTCAAAGCGTGGGAGTGGTGAATGTAGCATGAAAGTAAAAAAGTATGTAGGGCCAAGCATGCCACAAATAATGAATACAATTCGTAAAGAACTAGGATCCAGAGCGATTATATTAAATTCCAGGGAGGTAAAACGAAGAAGCATTTTGGGATTGTTCAAGAAAAATAAAATAGAAGTTATTGCTGCCCTTGACCCTGATCCTTTACCTACAACAAGGAAGAAAATATTGAAAACCCCCTCCGTATCTGGGGAAACCAAAACAGCCAGTACGCACACAAATCAGGATGTGTTAATGGAGGTGAAGCAGCTTAGAAACTTAATTGTGCAAGATACAGCACGAAATAATAGTAGGTTTTTATCGAATTATCAATTAATATATCAATATTTATTAGATCAAGAAATAGATGCTGATCTTTCAGAAGATCTCCTGGATTCAGCAATTGAACAACAAGAAGAGGGAAAAGAGAATTTATCTGCTAATCTGATTATGCACAGCATTAAAAAAGAAATCGAAAAAAGATTATGTGCTTGTTCTTTTCAAGACGTAACTGAAGAAAGTAAAATTATTCATTTTGTTGGACCTACAGGAGTAGGGAAAACGACAACAATAGCTAAAATAGCAGCAAAAGATGTACTAAAATCCCATAAGAAGGTTGCTTTTATCACCACTGATACGTATCGTATAGCAGCGGTAGATCAACTAAAAACGTACGCACGAATATTAGATATTCCACTTGAGGTGGCCTATACAGCAGAAGACTATCGAAAAGCAATTAAAAAATTTGAAAACTATGATATTATCCTTGTCGATACAGCTGGTCGTAATTTCCGGGACGATAAATATATCAGTGAACTAAAAAACATGATTGATTTTGATAGTCATGTAGAAACTTTCCTTGTTTTATCTCTAACCTCAAAAGCTAAAGATATAACGGAACTAAAAGAACGGTTTAATGATTTTCCTATTAATAGGGCCATCTTTACTAAACTCGATGAAACAAAGCAATATGGGAGCATATTAAACATGGTTTTAAATTATAATATCGAGATTGCTTATTTGACCAATGGACAGGAAGTGCCAGAGGATATTATTCATCCTGCGCCTGAAGAAATTAGTGGGTTAATTTTAGATGGTTATCCGTATGAATGATCGAGTAGCAGGCGCATGCAGTTTGAAAGGTAAGTATTTCTATGACCACAAAATAGCTAGTTAAAAATGATTTAGCCAATTCAACGAGGGAGAGTTTCTTATGGAAAAAAACAGTACGAAAAGAAAAATTATTGTCTTTCAATTAAAAGATGAAGAGTATGCTATTTCCATTGATCAAGTTGGTTCGATCGAACGAATGCAACCAATTACCAGGATCCCGCGAGTAGCAGACTTTATAAAAGGCGTTATTAACCTAAAAGGTGTAGTGATTCCAATTATTGATTTACGGGTTCGTTTTGGTATAGAACCAGCAATTAATAATGAAGCAACTCGAATTATTATTGTCTACATGGATGATGTGGAAGTAGGGCTGATCGTAGATAGTGCCAATGATGTGATTGATATACCCGAAGATGCAATTGAGCCAACACCAGAAGTGGTAGGTGCTATCGGAGTTGATTATATTGAAGGAGTTGTAAATTTGGAAAGTCGACTACTTATTTTACTTTATTTACAAAAGATACTAACACATGATGAGATGGATGAGTTAAAAATGGCGGAAGGATAATAAAATGCAAGTTACTAATCTATCTAGTATACAAAAGGATGCCTTACAGGAAATAGGTAATATCGGGGCAGGAAATGCTATAACATCTATGGCTAAAATAATGAACAAAAAAATCAATATGCAAGTGCCTTCAGTTAAAATCATTACTTTTGATGAAATGATGGATATGATAGGGGGACATGAAAATGTAATTGTTGCTATTCTTTTTCGTATTCATGGGGAGATTTCTGGGACAATGTATTTTATTTTTTCAATTGAGGAAGCGGAGCACTTAGTAAGTCAAATGGTTTCAGATATTGAAATAGATTTTTTAAATACGAAATCGCCGAATGAACTAGCAATATCAGTTTTGCAAGTATTAGGAAATATTTTGGTCGGATCATATCTAACCGCTTTATCGGATTTTACAAATACCAACATGAAGCCTTCTATTCCTTATCTAAGTATAGATATGGCTGGGTCAATCGTAACGATTGGTTTACTTGAACTATCACAAGTTGCTGATTATGCGATTACTATTGATACAAAAATAAATGAAGACGGTACAAATAATGGCATTACTGGATACTTATTTTTATTACCAGAAGTAGAGGCAATCCAAAAACTATTTTCTTCACTAGGAATAAAAAATGATGAATAATTCGCAAGGCATAGTTAAAGTGGGTATAGCAGATTTAAATTTTGCTAAAGCTCCAAATATCATTCGAACATCCGGCTTAGGTTCATGTGTTGGCGTTGTGATATATGATTTATCAAAACAAATAGCTGGCTTAGCGCATATCATGCTTCCTGATTCCAATCAAAACAAACAAAAAAAACGTAATGAGTACAAATATGCAGATACAGCAATAGATATATTAATTTCGCTGTTATGTATAAATGGAGCAAGGAAATATACATTACAAGCAAAGCTAGCTGGTGGAGCGCAAATGTTTTATTTCTCCAAGGGTTCTGATTTTATGCGGATAGGCCCCCGAAATGTTGAAGCGGTAAAGGTGAAGTTAAAAACGCTTCAAATTCCTATAGTTTCAATGGATGTAGGTGGAAGCAGCGGAAGAACGATTGAATTTGATCCATCCACAGGAAAATTGAAAATACGGACAGTGAATAAAGGGGAAGTATTTATATAGAACAGATAAGGAGGAGCATGGATGAAAACAAACAACTCTCCTCTAATGGAAAAGTTATGGAAGAATTGGATGGATAAAGAGGATAATAACGCAGCGAATGAATTAATTCAACACTATATGTATTTAGTCAGCTTTCATGTGGAGCGAATAGCCACGCATTTACCCAATAAAATTAATAAAGATGATTTGAAAAGTTTCGGTTTAATGGGACTGTACGATGCTTTAAATAAATTTGAAACCAAACGTAATTTGAAATTTGATACGTATGCTTCATTTCGTATTCGTGGAGCAATTATAGATGGACTACGCAAAGAGGATTGGCTACCTAGATCGCTCAGAGAAAAAACCAAAAAGATTGAAAATGCTTCGGAAAAGTTAGAACAAAAATATCAAAGGGAGCCTACTTCAGAGGAAATTGCAAAACAGTTAGGAATCACTTCTCAGGAGGTTGAAAAACTTATAAACGCTTCTCTATTTGCTAATGTTTTGTCCATTGATGAAACCCCAAAGGGTTCCACCGCTGAGGGAATTGGTTATTCAATTCCAGATAATATCTCAGTTTCACCCGATGAACGTCTCGTAAAAAATGAAAAGATAAAGGAATTAATAGCAGGAGTGAAAGAATTAAACAAAAATGAACAAATGATAATAAGCCTTTTTTATCATGACGAATTAACATTTACAGAAATCGGTCAAGTATTAGGTTTAACAACTTCGAGAATCTCCCAAATTCATAAAAAAGCAATATTCAAACTGAGAAAAATACTAAAGGAAATATAATAAATAGAAGGGATTATATGACAATACTCTTACTTATAGTAAGCTTCATGTTACATTTAATGGCTTTGATTGCGATTTATCAACTATCCAAGCAAATACAAATGAAAAAACAGGTGAGCACAGGTGATATTTTTGCTCTATTTGAAACGTATCTAAATGAAATTAAAGATGAAAATAGACGTTTACAACAAGCATTAAATGCACATACACCAAAAAGTGAGGGCGCCCCTCCCGCTTCTTCAGATAATATAGCTATACAGAATCAAAATGCTACCAAACCGAAAGAAGTATTATGTGATAATAAACTTGATAGCTATGAGCCATCCTTAAAAGTTCAAGTCCTTCATCGCTACCACCAAGGCTCTACAATAGAAGATATAGCTAGGGAATTGAATTGTGGAAAAACAGAAGTAGCCCTGATGATAAAGTTACATAAAAAAAATAACAGATATACTTGCTAGGTCTTAACGCATATGATATATTTATTTATGGTGTAAACGCAATGTTCGTTATCATATGAGCATTAACAACACACGTTTAGTGATTTATATTTGTGGTGCCATGGAAATGGTCGTAGTATAAAAAGGATCTAAACGGAGGTAAAAAACCATTTAGGAGGAAAAGTATATGTCAGTAATTTCAATGAAGCAATTATTAGAAGCTGGTGTACATTTCGGACATCAAACTCGCCGCTGGAATCCAAAGATGAAAAAATACATCTTTACTGAGCGTAATGGTATTTATATCATCGACTTGCAAAAAACAGTTAAAAAGGTTGACGAAGCATACAAGTATGTAAAAGAAATTGCAGCAAATGGCGGTACGGTTCTGTTCGTAGGTACAAAGAAACAGGCGCAGGATTCTGTCCGTGACGAAGCTACACGTTCAGGTATGTTTTATGTTAATCAACGTTGGTTGGGTGGTACGTTAACAAACTTCCAAACAATCCGTAAACGTATTAATCGCCTTAAAGATATTGAACGTATGGAAGAAGATGGCACATTTGATGTGCTACCGAAAAAAGAAGTAGTTAATTTATTAAAAGAAAAAGATCGTTTAGTGAAGTTCTTAGGTGGAATTAAAGAGATGAATAAGCTACCAGATGCTTTATTTGTTATCGATCCACGTAAAGAACGAATTGCGATCGCTGAAGCACATAAATTAAACATTCCGATCATCGCGATGGTTGATACAAACTGTGACCCTGATGAGATCGATTATGTTATCCCCGCAAACGATGATGCAATCCGTGCAGTTAAATTAATGAC
>Ga0079226_10001030_pt1 | contig 21105 bp, 14 predicted proteins | sample Poulit2014_FD_76345 | JGI IMG/M metagenome (GOLD analysis project Ga0079226, IMG submission 76345) | Agricultural soil microbial communities from Georgia to study Nitrogen management - Poultry litter 2014 | ecosystem: Environmental > Terrestrial > Soil > Agricultural land | place: USA: Georgia... | reverse complement strand
GTTTTAAGATCGACATGATTTGTGAGTCTGTAAATTTTGATTTTTTCATCGCTATTTTCTTCTAAGTAAATAATACAAGAAAATTCTACTTATGATCGGTATTATTTTTAGGGAGGATTACAAATCCAATGGCGAATAGCGAAATAATGAGGTTTTTGAGCATAAGGTTATTTTGATAAGAGTTTAATGATGGGTAACGAGCGTTGCTATCTGAAATGATAAAGTCTATTGCAATAAGATATTTTCTAATAATTCTAAGCCATCGGCAATACGCGTTCAATGGAATTAAGATTATTTATAAATTCTTCTCGATAATCCCAATGAGCTTGGAGATCTGACCAGATTCGTAGACGATTAATGGCAACTTGGACATAATATTTATATTCAGCTTCAATGATACCTTCATCAACAAGCTGCCCGAGGGCGGTGGCGATAACTGTTGTATCGAGCGTAAAGATATATTGTTGATCATCAAAATCGGGATCGTTGAGCTGCTGGAGGATCTTTTCAGTATTAACGAGATTCTCTTCATTATAATCTTCGTAGTTATCGAATTCGCCGACGCTTTCAATAACCCATGCGATACAAAAACCGACAGAAACATCAGGATTTTCTTTTCGCCAATCTCTAAATTCCGCGAGCGCCTCAAAGCCTTCATCAGAGCCAAAAGGTGCGAGTTCATCTCCAACATCCCAAAAGAAATCCTCAAACATTAATTGTTGTGCGCGAGGATGAGCGTTCTCTTTTTTGAGATCTATATAATCTTCATTTTCCATCGTATTTTTCCAGATAGTTATTGTTGTAAGCTGAGATCATTATTTTTTTCTATTATAGAAATGAAAGTTAAAAAAGGTCGATGATTATTTAAAAATCATTTTTAAGTTGATGTTATGATTGCGATTCTTGATGCTAAAAAATCAACGTAGTATCAATTCTATTGTTATTTTGGGAAATGTTTAACGTGAAACGTATTATCAAATGGTTGTTATTAGGATTATTAACGCTTATCGTGCTTGCCGGCATTGGTGGTGGTATCTACTTTAAAGATCGCCTATGGTTAATTACCAAGTATTTTGAGCGTAGTACTATATCACCAGTCGATATCGCGCAAGAACAAGATCCAGCATTCTCACCAATTGATTTAGCGGTGAGAGCAGACGAAGCTTATGAGTACGCGAAAGCCAATGACTTTGATTTAGAGCATGCCATTTTGATCGACTTTGGTCGGCATTCTGGCAAGAACCGTTTCTTTGTGTGGAATTTCAAAGAAAATCGTGTGGAGATTGAGAGTTTGGTTGCGCATGGTTACGGCAATACCGGTTATGAGAGTAGCAATCAGGAGATCGTGTTTAGTAATGTTCCCAATAGTTATACTTCATCCCTTGGAAAGTATCGTTTAGGTGCGCGTTCCTGGAGTAATTGGGGAATTAATATTCACTATAAAATGCACGGCTTAGAGCCCACTAATGATAAGGCTTATGAGCGTTATATTGTGTTGCACTCTTTTAAGCATGTGCCAAATGAAGAGGTTTATCCGGCATATCTGCCGATGGGATTTAGCCAAGGTTGCCCGGTGATTGATGATGAAACGATGCGAGAAGTGGATGCGCTGTTACAGACGAAGACAAAGCCTGTATTAATGTGGATCTACTATTTAGAGTAAGGCTAGATCGTAGTATCGACTGTGTCAGTTTGGCTTTTTTAAAGCAGATGCGCGGCTGGGGAGAATGGTTGCATGCTTTTATCAATCGCTTGCCAGCAAGGAAGGGATGTTCTCTGCTAATGCATTGGCTAGAAATAGATTGACGAAGCTTTTATTGAAATATTTGTTTTGAAGAAGCTGTTTCTGTTTCAAAAGAACAAGAAAAAGGGAGATCTTCTAAAAGAGCTCCCTTTTTTATTGCTTCCCATAATGGCTAGGAATTATGAGAAGAAATTGATGAGATAGGTGTGATAGGGGATTGACACGATATCGATTAATACAGCGCCGCTTAATGGCACAATCATCAGCGCTTTTGTGGATACCAGTTTGTAACGATCGCAGACAGAAGTCATGTTCGCCATGGCATTTGGTGTTGCGCCTAATCCGTGGCCCATTAATCCGGCGCACATGACTGCGGCATCGTAGTTTTTACCAAGTAGGCGGAAAACAACGAAGATGGTCATTAACACGAGCGCCGTGACTTGTAACGCAAGGATAATAAAGAGCGGTAATGCGATCTGACTGAGCTCCCAGATTTTGAGCGACATCATCGCCATCGTTAAGAATAAACCGAGTGATGCGCCGGAGATAAGGTCGATGCTTTTCTCTTGGATCTCGATGAGGTTTAAACCATCGTTAATATTGCGAACGACAACGGCGACTAACATTGCGCCCACATAGCTTGGCAGTGAGAAACCGGTTATTTCTGTGAAGGAATCTGAAAGTGCTCTTCCGGCAACCATAATAAGCAGAATCAGCGCTAACATCTTTAAGAAACCAGTTGTATCCACAGATGCCGGTAGCGGTTGACCTTTCGTACTCATCGGCATATTGAGATCATTGCCTGCTTCGATTTTGACATTGTGTTTTTTGATCAGATAACTTGCGATCGGGCCGCCTAATAAGCTGCCGCAAATTAAACCAAACGTCGCAGATGCTAATGCCGCGATACTTGCAGAGCTATGTCCTAATCCTTCCGCCATGCTGCCAAATGCCGCCGCGCCGCCGTGACCGCCGGTTAATGATACAGATCCTGCCATTACGCCCAATACGGGATTTTCGCCGAGCGACATGGCGATTCCTAAGCCAAATGTGTTTTGGAAGAAAGCGATAAACCAACAGATGCAGAGATAGATAAAGAGCAGCTTTCCACCCGATTTTAAGATCTTAAAGCTGCCGCCAAGGCCGACGGTGGTGAAGAATGCGACCATTAGATAACCTTGGATGCTGGTATCAAATTGGAATGAAGCCAAATCAAAGATCTTAAGAATCCAGATCAGGATACTCATTAAAAAGCCACCAATCACCGGAGAAGGAATACAGAAGCGTTGTAACCAATTAACGCGTTTTTTTAATTCGCTACCGAACAGCAAGCAGAGAATGGTGAGAAGGAGCGTGCTTAAGACATCAAACTCAAAGACCATATAAAATCCTCCGTGATTTAGAGATTGTTATTAATATATTGATAGACGATCAATGCCGCGAGTTTTGCCGTGCGGTTGTCGATATCAAATTGTGGATTGCATTCTGCGAGGTCGAGCAGAATGACTTTTTTCGATTGAATGATCGTTTCGAAAAGTGTTTCGAATGATTCTAAAGCAAGCCCTTTTGCCGCGGGCGCGCTAACGCCCGGCGCTAGGTATGCCGGGAAAACATCTAAATCGACCGTAATATAGAGATAATCAACACGATCAATAAAGGCTTGGAGTTTTTCTAATGCGAAAGGCATTTTTGCCGGCGTAAGTTCTCTATCTAAAAGGTAAGTCACGCCAAGTTTTTCAGCCGTTTCAAAGAGTACGCGCGTATTGCCATGCTCGGCAATTCCAAGGCAGAGATAGTTAAAGTCAATATTGTGTGCTTGAGAGAGATTGGCGGCATTTAAAAATGGCGTGCCGGAAGTGACGATATCTGCTTCCCGAAGATCAAAGTGCGCATCGAAATTGATGATGCCAAGTTGGAAGTTCTCTTTGGTGGTTAATAGATGATTAAAAGCACCTTGGAAGCTTCCAAAAGCGATCTCATGCCCGCCACCTAATACAATCGGTAGACTCTTTGCGGTAAGTGCTTGGTGAATTTTGTGTGCAAGCTCTTTTTGCGCAGTTTCTAAATCGTCATCATTACATGAAATATTACCGGCATCGTTGAGTGTAAAAGAACGATGAACCGGCATGCTTGCAAGTTGTTTGCGGATATGATCAGGACCATTTTTAGCGCCTAAACGCCCTTGATTACGACGAACTCCTTCATCAGAGGCAAAGCCAAGAAGTGTAAAATCGGCTTGTGTTTGCTGATTAATGATTTGAAATAAGCGGCGATGTTCTGGCGTATCTCCATCAAATCGTCCTTCCCAGCTAAAATGTGTCTGATTCATCATCAAATCCCTTGAGTTTAATTATGATTAATAATGTCTGTAATGTGATGCGCGGCAGTCATCACCAATTGAATAAATTCTTGCTCTTTATCTTGGGAGCGAAAGTAGGGCGCCATTAAGGTCACAACGGCAGCGGTTTGTTTCTGTCTAAAAATGGGAGCTGAAACTCCTAAAACGCCTTCATCAATTTCGCCAACACTTCTGCCGTAACCCCGTTTTTGAATTATGTGTAGTTCTGCGATGAGGGCATCTTTTGCGGCTTTTTGTTCGTCAGTGAAGTAATATTTTAAAATTTTCTCTCTTAGTGGCTCATCATAAAAAGCGAGGAGTGTTTTGCCGCTAGCACCCCGAATAAGGACGTCGCCTTTGCCGGGAATGAAAGAACAGCGAAGTGCTTGTTTGCTCTCAATCATGGAAACGCAGATGCTTTTAGAAAGATCACTGACGATAATGGCTGCTGATTCATTGCTTTTTTCCATTAAGGTTGTGAGGATCTTTTCAACGCTTGGCGTTAAGAGAGAGTACTTTTCATAAAGCTCACGACCTTTTAAACTTTGTGCTCCCAATGTATAGAATCCCAAGATATGAGAATGGGTCACATACTCCCAAGGCATAAGCGTGTTTAAAATTCGATATGCGCTCGAAATTGGGATATGTAGTTTTTCCTCTAGCTCTTTGGGAGAAACTGGTTTTTCGGCATTTCCAATGTAGGAAAGAATGTGAAGTATGCGATCTGAATTTTTCATAATGGGATTCCTATTGACTTTGACCTTAACAAGATTCATGGTTTTTTCACAAAGATTATTCTCATTTTGTGGGAATATTATTTTATAGAAAAATATGGGTCTCTGAATCTATTTTTCTAAAATGCTTGGAATAACTGATGTTTGAAGATATCGACTGAAATTATGAAGATGATTTTTATAGGGGATATTGAGGAGTTATTGAGAATAAGAGGGGAAAATGCTGAGGGAGAAGTTGAGAGAATATAAAAAGCCCGTAATAAAGGAGGTTATTACGAGCTAGGTTTGAGACTTTTATGGGAGTTTGGGGTTAAAAGTCTTTTTAATGGAGACTAGAATTCAAAATGATATTTTTTGGAGGAAGATCATCTTATTAATTCGATAAAGAATATATTAATGCTAATAGTTCTTATTTGCAAGTGTGAATTTGATTCTTTTAGAAGGCTTGGAAAAAGATCATCTTTTAGATGGATATAACATTTTGATTTCATTGTGTTTTCCCCTTTTTTAAAAAAGGGGGTAGGATAAAAAAAGCCCACAATAGGATGATGTCTATCTGTGGGCTTTCTATTTTACTGATCTTGATTAACTTAAGATTGGTTGATTACGAATTAGAAGTCTACATTAATCCCAATCCAGTAACGGCGACCATCGATGGTGTGATTTAAATTAGGATCTTCAATTTTCTTATTTGTGACGTTATAAACGCCGGCATAAATGCTGGTATCACGATTAACCTTGTAGCTTCCACCAAGATCAAAGGTCGTATATCCCGGATATTTATCACCAGGCCCACCGGTACGTGTTAGTGAAGTTTCTTCGCCACGATAATTAAGTTTTGTCCAAACATTTGTTTGTGCGTTAATCTGCCAATCAGCATGGATATTCAGCATATGTTTCGGCGTTTGCGTGAATTGTTCTCCTTTGTATTGCCCTTTGGTGATTTCGGTGTCGATCCATGTATAGTTACCAGTTAATGTTAAGACATCTATCGGCTTCCATTTTACAGATAACTCAACGCCTTTAGAGGTTGCACGATCGGCATTGACGCGTGTTTGAATAAAGCCATAACCACGACCATCAGGTCCAGGATAGCTGACGCCGGGTGTTTTTGAATGAAGATCAACGATTTGAATTTTATCTTTAAATTTTGTATAGAATGCCGTAATGCTAGTATCGAGCTTATCACTCGGTGCAAAGCTCATGCCGATTTCATAGTTGAGGGTTTTTTCAGGTTTCAGATCTGGGTTACCAATAATAAGGCCACGTGCATATGGGTCGCCTTGGTTGCCTCGCCCACCTGTTTGTTGACCCCAAACCGGAGAAGTTTCACGAAGACTCGGTGCTGAGTAACCAGAAGAAACACCTCCTTTAATGGTGATGGCATCGTTTGCATTCCATACGGCATATACTCTTGGTGTAAAGTTACTGCCATAATCTTCATCGTGGTCATAACGTAAACCGCCGGTTAATGAGACATTGTCAAGTAACCACCATTCATCTTCAATGAAGAGTGCTTGGCTTTTATGTGTGACTTTTGTTGGTGCATCGGTCACTTTATTGTCATCGCCATCCAAGGTCTCTTTACGCACTTGTCCGCCCACGGTAATGGTATGCATACCGATAGGAATAATCACATTCCCGCTAGCTTCTAGATTTTTGAAGTTGATATTTCGGAATTTATTATCTGTTTTTTCATGAGTGATCATGAAGTCAGAGGTAATTCCGTAATCATGTTCTCCTAGATAGCGGATGGATTGGTTATCACGCTTATGGGTATCATCGGCATCCAATCCTTTTTCAATACTTTTACCAATATTGGCAATCGTTCGTTGTACTGCCGTACCGGCTTCTAATTCAAAAGTATGTCCTTCTGCCGGCACAAAAGTGAGTTTTCCGCCAAGATTATGCATTTTATCTTCAGCTGAACCGCGAATATTACTCCCTGTTTTGTTTTGATAATATTTGCCTTCAGAGCGATGAGAATATTTACCATAAAGCTGTAAACCAAGTTTTTCAGAGATGATTGGACCATTTAAATATAGTTCAGCAGTTTGGGTATTGCCGGTATGCGATTCGCTTTCGATATTGCTTTCTAAGCGAACGCTACCGCCCCATTTATCACTCACTTTTTTCGTAATAACGTTGATAACACCACCCATTGCATCCGATCCATAACGCGATGACATCGGGCCTCGAACGACTTCGATTCGTTCAATCGCTGAAAGTGGCGGAATCCAACCTTGTTCAAATCCTTCACTGCCATTGGGGCGAGATTCACGAGAGTTTTGGCGTTTACCATCTACCATGAAAAGAGTGTATTTAGGGTCCATCCCACGGATGCTAATATCGGCACTATTGCCGTGACCTGAAACGTTGACGCCTGGGATATCTCTTAAGGCATCTGTTACATCACGAAACGGTGCTTCTTGGATATCTTGTTTACTAACGACCGAGATTGATGCGGGCGCATCTTTTACTTCTTGTGCAAAACCGCCGGCAGTCACAACGATTTTTGAGAGATCAATCGTGGGTTTTGTGTTAACAAGTTCTTCCTCTTCTTGTTCAACAAGTGGAGAGGCTGATTGGCTAAGAGCCAATCCTGTGCTACAGATGAGAAGTAGCGTCGTACTAAGAATACTTTTTTTAAAGTGTGAATGGGCTGACATTGATAGAAGTCCTACGAGCAAGTGATAGAAATGAGAGTATTGTTTACAAAATAGCTAAAACTCTCTTTTTTGGTAATATTGTTAATTATTCTCATTTGTGTTTTAAAGTCAAACGTTATTGATAATTTATATTGTTTTTGCTTTGTAGGGAGCTGATTTATCGAGGGTTTTATTTTTGATCAATAATGAAAAAGCCTACCCTTAAGAGAAACCTTAAGTGATAGGCTTTTGAGAAACTTTTAAAGTATTTTTTAAAAGTTATTTATATTATGCGAATTCTATCAATTAGAAGTCTACGTTGATTCCCATGAAGTAACGACGACCTTCTAAATCTCTACCATGATTTTTATCATTAACATCTTTATTTGTAACGTTATAGATTCCACCAAACACACTTACATCACGGTTAATTTTGTACGAACCACCGATATCTAAGAGCGTATATGAATCATACTCAGTTCCTGCCGCACCGCCTCGAGATAATTGTGTCTCTTTTCCTCGGAAGCTCACTTTAGCCCAAGCATTTGCTTTGGGGGTAAATTGCCAGTCTGCACTCACTTTTACGAGATGTTCAGGAATACGGTTAAGTGGCGCACCTTTGTTAACTCCACTTGTTTGTTTTGTTTTATTCCAAGTATAACTACCGGTGAAGCTTAGAGTTTCAATAGGGGTGATTTTTGCAGCAATTTCAATTCCTTTTAATTCTGCTGTGTCAATATTTTGGTTAGTTTGAATGAAGTAATATTTTTGACCATTTGGAGCGATACACTTGTCATGTTCACTTGAATCGTATTTGCCTGTATAGTCAGGGCTACGGCATAGTTCGATGTTTTGGAGTTTATCTTTAAACTTGGTATAGAATCCTGTGATACTGGTGTCGACCATGTCATTAGAATAACTTAATCCAACCTCATAGTTGGTGGATTTTTCAGGTTTTAGGTCAGGATTACCAAGAATAACACCGTTGGTTCTCCCTCCTCCAGTACCATGCCCCCAATCTGCAACAGCGCTACGGATTGCGGGTGTTTTATAGCCTGTAGAGATTCCGCCTTTTAACGTGAAGGCATCATCAATATTCCAAACTCCATAAATTCTTGGAGAGTAATGACTGCCATAGTTCTCATCGTGGTCATAGCGCATACCTGCGGTTAATGCAACGTTATCTAATAACCACCACTCATCTTCGATAAAGAGCGCATGACTTTTACGAGAAATGTTATTAACCACTTTTGTACTAGTATTGAATTTGTTATTGCTATCCGTGAGCTTCTCATCAAGATATTGCCCACCAATAGTCACTGTATGATTGTCTATAGGAATGATGACGTTCCCATTAACTTCGGTATTTTTGACAATCATGTTACGGGAGTAGTTATTATTCTTTTCATAAGCATAGAATAGTTCAGCAGTGATGCCGTGATCAAACTCTCCTAAGTATCTCGCGGAGATATTGTTGCGCTTATATTTATTATCACTATTTTTGTCGGAGGATTTACCTTCACTCCATAAACGTTTTTGGAAACCTGCGCCATATTCTAATTCAAATGTTTGTCCTTCGATCGGGACAAAGGTCAATTTACCACCAATATTTTCCATACGTCTCTCTGGAATTCCTGGAGATGTATGGTTATCCTCTTGGCGGTGAGAGTACTTGCCGTACAGTTGGAGTCCTAATTTTTCATGGACTAATGGACCACTAAAATAGAACTCGCTATTGATGCTGTTACCTTCATCGGATTCGTGATTGAGTGTATAGTCTGATCGGAAATTTCCAATCCATTTGTCAGATATTTTCTTGGTAATGATATTTACAACACCGCCCATTGCATCTGAACCGTAACGTGATGACATTGGACCACGTACAACTTCAATACGATCAATCGCCGCTAAAGGTGGAATCCATCCTTGTTCAATGCCTGAGCCATCACTATTAGGGCGAGTTGCACGAGAGTTTTGACGTTTACCATCAACCATCATTAAGGTATAAGCAGAACTCATTCCACGAATAGAAATATCTTCGCCTGCACCTGCACCTGTAATTACAACGCCAGGAATATCTGCAATCGCATCTGTGACATCACGAAATGGGGCATTTTCAAGATCTTGTTTAGAAACAACAGAAATCGACGCAGGCGCATCTTTTACTTCTTGCGCAAATCCACCGGCTGTCACAACGATTTTTGAAAGATCAATCGTGGGCTTTTTAGTGAGGAGTTCTTCCTCTTCTAGCTCAACCGTATTGGGTACTGATTGTGCAAGAGATAGCCCAGTAGAGCAGATGAGGATTAATGCGGAGCTTAAGAGTTTTCTCTTAAAGCGAGGATGATTCGTAGATACCATGAAGATAAATTCCTATTAGCAAGTGTGTGTTTTTTATTATAAAAAAAGAGTTTAGAAAAGGTTATCAATCGCAACTCGTAATGATAATTATTGCTATTAAGTAATTAAAGTCAAATGTTTTTTAGGTGCTATTAGTATTATTTATCTTAAGGTATTGATTGCTCGCAAGAAATATTTGTAACAATGATTTTATCTTTTATTAAACAATGAGTTATCTCTCAAAAATGATACAGAGATCAATTTTTTATGAGAATGATGGGGGAATGAATTGCGGCAACCTCTCTTTATTAGCTATATCTGATGTGGTTTACAGTCATGGTCATCTTTTGCTGTGTCTGATAATTACGCAGCATTTAATCGCCTTACTTTAAAGGAGTAAGATCAGCTCTTGATGTGAGGAAGATCACGTTAAATAGTGCATTTAAGAGATTTTAGAAAAGGGGGATTTATAGACAGTTAAGAATTTTTGTAGTTAAAGTGAGGGAAGCTTGATCCGTGATCTATGCAACTTAGATTGAATCGGGTATGTTGTGAATAAGTGAACCACCCATGAATAAGAAGAATAATGCGTTCACTGATGAAAGATTAATAATACTTATAAAATAAGGAGGAGCCGTGTCCATTGAGATCTATTCTGTGGGCGATAGAGGAATCACTGTGTCTGTTTCAGGTGCTGTGAGTTTAGCTAATCAGCAAAAAATGTGGTGGCTAGGTGCCGAGATCGAAAAGTGTGAAGCTTTAAAAAATGTGATTGTCGATATCGTCCCGGGTATGAATAATTTAACGCTTTTTTTAAATCCTTATCATGCGCATGATCCACTGGAAATTCGTCATTATTTAACGCGTTTATGGCAGGATGCCAATGATTTAGATTTGAGTGAGATATTTCAAGGAAAACTTGTAGAAGTGCCAGTGATATATGGTGGCGAGAAAGGTCCTGATTTATTAGAAGTGGCACAAATTCACCAGATCAGCCCTGAGGAGCTTGTGGCGCGCCATACCGCACCGATTTATACGGTTTATTTTGTCGGGTTTATGCCGGGATTTGTCTATTTAGGGGGATTGGATTCGTCAATTCATACCGATCGCCGTGCTATTCCGAGATTAAAAATTCCGGCTGGAAGTGTCGGGATTGGCGGTTCGCAAACGGGTGTTTATCCCGGAGAATCTCCAGGTGGTTGGCAGATATTGGGGAATACAGATCTCTCTTTCTTTGATATGAATCGTGAAGTGCCTTCCCTGTTTTTACCGGGTGATCAGTTACGTTTTATCGCGAAGGAGGTGATTGTATGATGGAGGTGATTAATCCGGGAATTTTAACGACCATTCAAGATTACGGTCGATTCTCTTATGCAAGAATGGGCGTCGGGAAAGCCGGCGCGATTGATGGTGTTTCATTACATCTTGCGAATCGCTTGGTGGGAAATCCTGGTAATACGCCGGCATTGGAAGTGAGCGTAATGACGCCGGTGAAGTTTCTCTTTCATCAAGATACATGGATCGCCGTAACAGGCTCAAATTGTACCATTGTGATTGATGGTCGAGGGCAAGGTTGGCACGGCTGGCGAACATTTATAAAGAAAGGGCAAACGGTAGAATTAAGGCCAGCATATAATTCTGGAATGTATAGCTATTTAGCAGTTGCCGGTGGTTTTGATGCGCCGGAAGTGATGGGCTCCTTTAGTACCGATATCAAAAATCGTCTGGGCGGGCATAAAGGCGATGGTTCTCCTTTGCAAAAAGGTGATCATTTGACGTTTGGTCAGCCAGAGCATGAAATTATTCAAGCGGTGGGTGTGAGAGCGTTTAGTCGAACCTATATTAGTACATCGATTTTTGTTTTAAAAGGCCCTGAATTTGAACAGTTTGATGCGGATTCACAAGCAAGATTTTTCGAGGAAGAGTGGGAGATTAGTAGTAATAGTAATCGGATGGGAATTCGTTTAGAAGGTGATGCTTTAGTGCGTGATCAGCCACAAGAGATGAGATCACAAGGCGTTTTTGAAGGCGTGATTCAAGTACCGCCAAGTGGACAGCCTTTGGTATTAGCTGCGGAATGTCAAAGTACCGGCGGATATCCGAGAATTGCTGTGATTCCTCAAGCAGAACTATGGAAGCTTGCCTATTTACCGGCGAGAAAGAAGGTTCAGTTTAGATTGATTGATGAGGCGAGAGCGAGAGAGAAGCTTGAAGTTCAACAGCAATATTTAGAAAGTGTTGAATACATTTTAGCGCAGCCTCAACGGCATCAAGAGGTTTATTATGAAAAATAGTGGAGATAAAGAAATTATGAAACAAGCATTAAAAATTGATCTCAACTGTGATTTGGGGGAAAGCTTTGGTCCTTGGCAGATGGGTAATGATCGAGCAATTTTACCGCTGATTACTTCCGCAAATATTGCTTGTGGTTTTCATGCTGGCGATCCTGAAACAATGCTGAAAACGGTAGAACTGGCGCTGGAAAATAATGTTGCTGTTGGTGCGCATCCTGGATTTTTAGATCTTCAGGGATTTGGTCGCCGAAATATGGCGATGAGTGCGCGAGAAGTATATGGTTTGGTGGTTTATCAAGTGGGTGCTTTGCAAGGTTTTTTAAGCGCGTTAGGGGGAAAGCTACATCATGTGAAGCCACATGGCGCACTCTATAATATGGCGGCGACTGATCCGGTATTAGCGCAAGCGATTGCGCATGCTGTTGCAGATGTTTCGCAAGGCGAAGCGATTTTGTATGGCTTATCAGGCAGTGAATTAATTAAAGCAGGACAAGCGCTAGAGATTCCAGTGATGAATGAGGTTTTCTCAGATCGTACGTATCAAGAAGATCGGACATTAACCTCAAGAAGAGAAGACAATGCGCTCATTACTGATCCAAAGGAATCAATTGCCCAAGTGTTGCAGATGATTGAAGAAGGTACGGTGACGACAACTTCAGGTAAGAAAGTTGCGTTGTCTGCGGATACGGTCTGTATTCATGGCGATGGTGTTACGGCATTAGAGTTTGCGAAGGAGATTCGTGAAACATTGATGCAGCGCGGCATTACTTTATCTGCAGATTTTTCTTAACAAGATTTATGATGATTGATCACAAATGATGGATAGAGGATGCTTTTTATTACTGATTGACATCAGTAATAAAAGTCAAAGTTCTAGAATTGCGCTAGGTAGGCAAAGTTAGTTCGATCACTATATAAAACATAAGTCTCAAAAAATAATAATAGATCTATGCTGTTTTTTTTAAGGATGTTGGAAACAGTAGAGATTCAACGAGAATTTTCTCAAAGGAGTAGTAGATGGATAAGAGTCAAAAGGCAAGACGAAGTGCGATTGTTGGTGCTGTTTTCCTCATGGGATTATCAGCAATCGGTCCCGGATTTTTAACACAAACAACGACATTTACCATGCAGTTAGGCGCAAGCTTTGCTTTTGTGATTATGTTGTCGATTATTTTGGATTTAGGGGCACAGCTTAATATTTGGCGCATTATTACAGTTTCCAATATGCGTGGACAAGATATTGCCAATAAAGTAATTCCGGGATTAGGTTATTTGGTATCTGTTCTGGTGGTGATGGGTGGTTTAGCATTTAACATCGGTAACGTTGCCGGTGCGGGGTTGGGATTAAATGTATTTACGGGATTATCTGTGGAAGTCGGCGCGATGATTAGTGCGGCGATTGCCATTGGGATTTTCTTGTTTAAAGAAGCAGGGCGCATTATGGATAAATTTATCCAATATGCCGGTATCTTGATGGTGTTTTTAACGCTCTATATTGTCTTTAAATCTTCTCCGCCAGTTGGTGAAGCGGCATATCGTACCTTCATCCCAGATGCGCCAGTTTCTGCATTAATCTTAGCAACCGTCACATTAGTGGGCGGAACGGTCGGAGGATATATCACATTTGCCGGTGCCCATCGTCTGTTAGATGCTGGCGTTCATGGGAAAGATGCCGTGAAAGAAGTTTTCACAGGATCGATGTTAGGAATCGGTGTAACAGCCGTGATGCGAGTGATTCTGTTTTTGGCGGTGCTTGGTGTGATTTCACAAGGATTCCAATTAGCAGCAGGTAATCCGGTTGCCTCTGTTTTCCAACATGCCGCAGGAGATATTGGTTATCTCTTCTTCGGGATTATCATGTGGGCGGCGGCAGTAACTTCAGTAATTGGTGCGGCATATACATCAGTGACATTCTTGCGTGTATTTAGCACGAAAGTCGCACAACACCAAAATCGTTTTATTATCGCTTTTATTTTTATTTCAACGGTAGTGTTTGTCAGTATCGGTCGCCCAGTAGAGATTTTAATATTTGTCGGTGCATTAAATGGATTAATCTTGCCATTAACGTTAGGTCCGATTCTTTTTGCCGCTTATCGAAAAGATGTGGTAGGAGATTATAAGCATCCTGTATGGCAGACCGTATTTGGTGCTGTTGTTGTGATTATTATGACGGTATTAGGTGTTCAAACACTTTATAGCTATATCGTCGGTTAGTTTTAAAATTGATGTGAGATTAAAATGAAATGCAGGCTTTTTAAGTCTGCATTTTTTATGTTTAGGATTTCTGCTCTATGTATTGTCGTTTCGTTTTTAGAGTCGTTGTTATTACTATGCGAGATTGCTAAAAGCAGATAAATGCTTTCTCTAGTAATGAAGTGGCTTTTAAATGAATTTTGAGTCAGTGAGTCGTTAAAATCAATGGGTTGCCCGAATTAATTGTCAATTAATGGTACAAAATCGTAAAAAGAGCGGTAACGCTAAATAATTGCGCATAAAAAGTTTTGACTCATGAAAAAAATGAAGTATACTTGTCTTCGTTGTTTGAGACAGCAAGCTTTAAAAGCCCTGAATCAGCAACACCATGAGGAACAAAATTAACGTTCCGATTGGGTGCTTAGCTCAGCTGGTAGAGCATCGCCCTTACAAGGCGAGGGTCGGGGGTTCGATCCCCTCAGCACCCACCAAATTTAAAAACCCTACAACGTAGGGTTTTTATTTCTAAGCTAGAGATGGTTTAGTGAGATTGATACAAAGCTGTGGAGCTTATATTAATCAAAAGAAGTTTGGTTATAGTGATTAAAGTTTAGGCTTCAACATTGTTGACAACTTCGATTCAATAGAATAAGATATCTCTTCTATTGGGTGCTTAGCTCAGCTGGTAGAGCATCGCCCTTACAAGGCGAGGGTCGGGGGTTCGATCCCCTCAGCACCCACCAAATCAATAGACAAAAACCCTGCGAGAAATTGCAGGGTTTTTTGTTGCTTGTTTATTAATAGTTAGCCGCAGGTAGAATGGTTTTGAGCGCATTCACATCGTGATATAGCTATTTTTCAATAAATTCTATTAGCAATATAACGGACTTATTCGAGAGATTCCTAGAAGATATCGGATATAGAAAGTTTTCGATTAGTATCGGATCTTAATTAATATAACTATATTTTGCTCTTCTTAGCCAGAGAAGATGGGATTTTATTGCTGGCGCGAGATTGATACAAGCTTGCAATCATTCGGCTCCAGCGATGCATCACCTTTTAAAAGAATGTGTCATTCAGGGAGTAAATTCGATCATTTATAACTGATTCCTCGAGATTATTTCTGATGGATTTACTGCTCTGATTTCCCCGTTTTCGCTACTACGGATTGAGCTGCTTCATCAATTTCTGATTTCATTGTTTGATCCGAAGTTGATTGATCTGTTGCTTGATTTAATGCGACTTTACTTCTCATCAATGTTTTCTCGAGCAGAACTGTATAAAGCGGATGTCCACCGAAGAGCTGCGCGACAATTGTGGCACCTAAACAGGTAATAAGCATTGGTAGTATTAAGGCGAAGTTATCCGTGAGTTCTAATACTAAAATCGCGCCGGTAAGCGGTGCTCGAACGGTGGCGGCGAAAAGTGCGCCCATGCCAGCAATAGCAAAAATGCCGGCTTCAAGCTCATATTGTGGAAAGAGCGTTGTCGCAAAATCGCCAAAGAGCGCACCAAATAGTGTTCCTAAAGCTAATAATGGTGAGAATATCCCGCCGGGAGCGCCGGAACTAAAGCTGATGATAGAAGTAAAAAATCGTAAAATTAGGAAGAGTACGATCATTTGCAGCGTGAAAGGATGATCGCTCCAACGATGAATCACATTAAAACCATCGCCGACAATTTCGGGAAGATAGAGCGCGATTAATCCACAGCTGCCGCCGATGATGCCGCCGGTAATGACGAAACGCAACGTGCGTCCTTTGTAGAAAGCTTGGAATCGATCTTGTAGAAATAGTAATGAGCGATTAAATAGTAAACCCAGAATGCCGATGGCAAAGCCAAGTAAGATAAAGAGCCAGAGTGATGGGATCGGTGCGGCTTTAAAAATGCCGATATTGAGCATGGAAGCGCTGCCGTTAATCAGCCTGTAGACAATCGTTGCCATGACTGTGCCAATGACAACAGATTTAAAAGAGATTAAGCCATATTTAAATTCTGCACGCATCTCTTCAATGACAAAAATAATGCCGGCAAGTGGTGCATTAAATGCCGCAGAAAGCCCCGCAGCTGCGCCGGATGCTAATAGTGTATGGCGATTATCTTTGTCTTTTAAGCGAAAAATATCACTAATCATTTCGGCAATATTCGCACCGAGTTGAACCGTGGGTCCTTCTCGACCTAAAACCATGCCTGATCCTAATGCACCCAGTCCTCCAAAGAATTTCACCGGAATGACGCGCCACCAACGAACAGGGCGAAGATCTTCTAATGCACCTTCAATTTCAGGAATGCCGGAGCCGCCGGATTCGGGCGAGAAGCGCTTGACGAGATAGTAAGCGATCATGCTCAAGATGGCGGCAATCGTAAATACAGCAAGACCTAATTGCCATTTTTCTGTGAAATAGCCTTGAACACTTGTCACGCGAAATGTCGAGATAAACGTTACACCCATTTGAAAAAGCACACCCAGTAATCCTGCCAAGCTGCCAATGAGCGCAGATAGCAGAAGAATATGCATTGGTGTTTTGTCACTTTTAATCAATTGATCGATGAACGTAAATTTCAAAAGGATTTCCTTGTTGCAGAATCTTGATCGGAATGAAAATTGTAATGGTGTATCGTTGAATCAGCTTTAAACCTTTTGGTGATTTCTGAATACTGGTAGTTTTATTAAAATATTTACATATTTTAGCGTGAATAGAGAATATATTTAAGCTAATTGGTTATTAGTTAATTTTTATTAAGTTTTTAGAAGATTTTTTGACGATACCGAATGTTTTAGCCTTATTTTCATTATTGTTTTGGCATTCAATATTTCCTGTTACGGCTGGCACGTGGTTAATAAAAGCCTGCCAATATTCTTCCCGCCGCGTAGCTGCCTTAAAAGATTTTTTACGTTAACGTTAGAGAAATGAGAATTTGCTGAATAAACCATAGTGATGATAAATGCGTGTTTTGCGTAAATTTCCTAGTAAATTTTCCTCAATATAGTAGAATACGGCACGACTTGAAAGAATCAAAAACTTGATTCATTTCATGCGAGCAGAAAGTCAGAAAATTTTGCGAAATGATTTGCCATAAACGTAGCTTGGTTCTACGTTTTTTGTTTTTCTGACCCTTTAAATTGAAGTTGTCACTTCATCATAATTTTAAATTGAATTGCAGTAGATCTGCTTTCCCCTGAAAGGAACTTTTTAAATGTCACAAAAAAGATCAGTCGAACTTCTTGCACCGGCAGGAACGTTTAAGAATTTACAATATGCGTATGCTTACGGTGCAGATGCGGTATATGCCGGTCTTCCACGTTATAGTCTTCGTGTACGTAACAATGATTTCCGTAATACCGAACGCGTTAAAATGGGGATCGATTATGCGCATGAGCATGGCAAGCAGTTCTTCCTTGCGGTGAATACAATGCCACACGGTGGAAAACTCAAAACATTCGTTGACGATATGTCACCCGTTTTAGAGTTAAAACCTGATGCATTAATCATGTCAGATCCAGGTTTAATCATGATGGTGCGTGAGCGTTTTCCTGATCAAGATATTCACCTTTCAGTGCAATCAAATGCCGTAAACAGCGCAACAGTTAAATTCTGGCAAAAACAAGGTTTAACGCGCGTGATTCTTTCTCGTGAGTTATCCCTTAATGAGATCGAAGAGATTCGTAACGAATGCCCAGATATGGAATTGGAAGTATTCGTTCATGGTGCGCTCTGTATCGCATATTCTGGTCGTTGCTTGCTCTCTGGTTACTTCAATCACCGTGATGCAAACCAAGGAACTTGTACCAATGCTTGCCGTTGGAACTATGGTTTAACGGATAGTACAGAAACGCCGGAAGGGGAATTAGTACCGGTGGGAACGGATATGCAGCGCATCTATCGCGAAGAGAGCCAGCATCCAAATATCGGCGTGAATCCTGTGACATTTATTCAAGATGCGATGAATGACGTGGCTTATACAGATCTTTCTACAGGGAAAGCATATACGCCGCATCCTGAAGCGATGAAGCCTTATCTCATTCAAGAAAATGGTCAGCGTAAAGGTGACTGGATGGAGATCAGCGAAGATGAGCATGGTACTTATATCATGAACTCAAAAGATCTGCGTGCGATTCAACACGTTCAACGTCTGATTGAGATTGGTGTCGATTCTCTGAAAATCGAAGGTCGTACGAAATCGCCATATTATGTAGCGCGTACTACACAGCTTTATCGTCAAGCAATTGATGATGCATTAGCGGGTCGTGAGTTTGATCCATCGCTTTATGGAAAACTCGATGGACTTGCAAACCGTGGTTATACCGAAGGTTTCTTGCAACGTCATGCGCCGCATGCGTATCAAAACTACTTAACAGGTAACTCGATCCATTCTCGTCAGCAATATGTGGCAGAAGTTGTGGAATATGATGCACAAACGGGGCTTTCAAAGCTCCAAGCGAAAAACCGTTTCTCAACGGGCGATCGTTTAGAAGTGATCAATCAATATGGCAATCGTGACATTATCATGGGCGAAATGAAGACTGAGAAAGGCGAAGTGATCGATTCAGCGAAAGGTTCTGCTTATGTTGTTTGGGCAGATATTGGTCCGGCTGATGAAATGACGATGCTTGCCCGTTATTTAGATAATGAAGAGAATGTGGATTAATTCAATTATTCTTCATTAATCGAATCATGAAAAGCCTAGAGAAATCTAGGCTTTTTTGTGTCTTGGGAAAATAAACGCTGAAACATTCTTTTGTAGAGTTGATGCGTAGCTGGAGGGAATAATTGCATGTTTTGATCAATCGTGCGCCAGCAGTGATAGCGAACTTGATTTGAAGTGAAACCGTTAGCAATATGAAGAATAAAATATTCTTTTGTAGTTAATACGCTACTAGAGGGAATGATTGCGTGTTTTGATCAATCGTGCGCCAGCAGTGATAACGAACTTGGTTTGATGTGAAACCGTTGGCAATAGAAGATAAAGTACCAATTTGCAATTGGTGTGCGGCATGGGAATGATCATGTGCTTTGATTAAGCACATGTCTGCAATTTTAATGGAAAGCTTGTTGAACCCCAATCACGATATTGATCAGAATGTGATGAGTTTAGTTCGCCTTTTACTGTAAATAATTGTATATTTTATTTGTTAAGATTATGTTTATTATTTCTATTAATAGATAAGTAAAACGTTTTTTTGAAACTGGTGCTCGAAAGTTTTCTGTCCTTTCTTGAAAAGTTGAAGCGGCGGGAGAATCCTTATGGGATCTGAGCAATCAATTTAGGGATTTTTAGTCGTGTATCTTTAAGAAAAAGAGAGATAGTTATTTTGCTTGAGGAATTGTCGTTGCAGCTGCTGGCAGGAGATTGAGCAAGGTATGCAAAAATTTTCCCCAGCGATGCATCGGCTTTTAATAGAATCTGTTATTAAGCGCATTTAAAATCGATTTTACGATATCAAGTATTAGAAAATGAGATGAAACACCGCAACTGTTGCGTTATTTAAAACTGAGGTGAAAGCATGATTAGATGTGTTCGAATGTGGACAGGCGAAGATGGAAATTCCTGTTTTGAAGAGGGTTTTCTCGCATTAAAAGAGGGCGAGCGCGGCGATTTTATTGGCTTGCCGATTGCCGTGAATAAGCTCTATTTCAGAGAAACCACTTCCGGCGGTTCTTTCGATTGGCATCAAGATCCTGTGCCGCGTTTTGTGATTACACTTTCCGGCATTTTAGAGTTTGAGATGAAATCGGGTAAAACCTTTCAACTCAACCCTGGCGATATTCTATTGGCGCAAGATAACAGCGGTTCTGGGCATCAATGGCGATTGTTGAATGATCAGCCATGGATTCGCGCTTATGTGGATTATAACGATGCGGAGAATCTGACATTTATCGCGAATAGCAATAATGGCGAATCGCAGTCATGAAGATAAGCCTTAAGTTTAATACCTTAATTTTAATAAAATGTAATCGGTTTTAAATAATCTAATTACCGGTCTGAATGAAACATTCTTTTAAAAGCTGATGCATCGCTGGAGAGAATATTTGCAGGCTTTTATCAAGCGTGTGCCAGCCGCTGTAGCAGCATTCATTAAACCGAAACAACGATTGAGTTGTTGTGGTTGAAGCTAGAAGAGATCATAACGATTGTGACAATGATTGCAATATCAGGAGAGAAGATGACAAAAACCATTAGCAGTGAAACCGATATCGTCTTAGTGGGCGCGGGTATTATGAGCGCAACATTGGGCGCATTTTTAAAGGAGCTTGATCCAAGCTTAAGTATCCAGATGTTTGAGCGCTTAAATCAATGCGGTTTGGAGAGTTCGGATTCTTGGAATAATGCCGGAACAGGACATGCCGCAAACTGTGAGATGAATTACACGCCGGAGCGTAAAGATGGATCGATTGATATCCACGAAGCTCTGGAAGTCAATACGGAATTTGATATCTCTCGGCAGTTTTGGAGTTATCTGGTAAAGCAGGGCAAGATTAAAGATCCGCAAGATTTTATCCATGCTTGTCCGCATATGAGCTTCGTGCAAGGCGCGGATAGCGTAACGTATCTTAAAAAACGCTTCACCGAAATGAGCCAAAGTCACTGTTATCACGGAATGGAATACACGGAAGATCATACAGAGATTGCAAAATGGACGCCGCTGATTATTGAAGGGCGAGATCCAAAAGAACCGATCGCGATGACACGCATGATTACTGGTGCGGATGTGGATTATGGTGCGTTAACTCGAATCTTGATCGGCGAGCTGGAAAAGAGCGAGAATTTCACACTGGAATATCAGCAAGAAGTGGTCGATATCGCGCGGGAT
>Ga0079226_10001029_pt1 | contig 21108 bp, 19 predicted proteins | sample Poulit2014_FD_76345 | JGI IMG/M metagenome (GOLD analysis project Ga0079226, IMG submission 76345) | Agricultural soil microbial communities from Georgia to study Nitrogen management - Poultry litter 2014 | ecosystem: Environmental > Terrestrial > Soil > Agricultural land | place: USA: Georgia... | reverse complement strand
CAATTTTAACTGAAGAAAATGAACACACCGTTCAAGAATTCCTTCAGGCACATCCAGACTTTACGCTGGAGCGAACAGTTACAAAACGTGCTCTTAAGGACGATCGAGATTCGGCAACTTTAACAATTCTGCCGAGTGATTACGGTTCCGATGGCTTCTTTATTAGTTGCCTTAAGCGAAATCTGTAGAAGGGAAAAGCATTATTTATGAAAGTTGCTTATCAAACAGATATTGGTCATCAAAGAAAGGAAAATCAGGATCGGGTAGCCAAGTTTACTGCCCCTGATGGAACCCTTTTGGTGGTCGTTACCGATGGAATCGGCGGTAGTCGAAGTGGCGATGTTGCTGCCCAAATTACTGTTGATCATCTTGGTCGTCAATTCCAAGCGGCCTCACCAAACTCATCATTGGAAGCAATCCGGTGGTTCGCACGTGAGGTCCAATTAATCAATGACGAAATCTTACAAAAATCAACGGAAAACCCAAAATATCAGGGGATGGGCACTACTTTAGTTGCCGCAATTATTTTTGATCAGGCAATGGTAGTTGCTAATATCGGTGATAGTCGGGGATATGTTCTCCATGATAACCTGTTAACACAGGTAACAATCGACCATTCATTAGTTAATGAGCTGGTCAAACATGGTGACATTACAGAAGAAGAAGCTCGTAATTATCCACAAAATAATATTATTACTCGTGCTATTGGTGTATCAGCTGATGCCAGAATTGAGGTTAATCGCTTTGATCTGGGTGCTGGTGACCAAATTTTGCTGTGTTCTGACGGTTTATCAAAAATGATTACTCGAGAACAGATGATGGGAGTACTCGAATCAGATCTCTCATTAACAGAGAAGTGCTCGCAATTAATAAAAATGGCAAACGAGGCTGGTGGACCTGATAATATCACTGTCCTGATTGGGTTAGCAGAAGACCAGGAGGGGTAGTAAATGAATCCTGGATATAAAATCGGTAAACGATACAGGATTATTCGCACGCTTGGTGAAGGCGGAATGGCGAATGTTTATTTAGCATATGATGAAGTGCTTGACCACAAAGTTTCGGTTAAGCTTCTTCGCTTAGATTTACGTGATGACCCAAATACTCAACGTCGCTTTGAACGTGAAGCGATGGCAGCAACACAATTAAATGATCCTCACATTGTTGGTGTTTATGATATTGGTGAGGATCACGGAATGCAGTTTATGGTAATGCAGTATGTGGAAGGGACGGACTTAAAGGCCTATATTAAGAAAAATTTCCCGATACCATTGCCGCAAGTGGTAGACATTATGGAGCAGGTTTTGTCTGCCGTTCAAGCTGCTCATGACCACGGGATTATTCACCGTGATTTAAAACCACAAAATATTCTAATTGATGAAAATAAAAATATTAAGATCACTGATTTCGGGATAGCAGTTGCCGCGTATCAGGACTCACTAACCCAAACAAATACGTTGATGGGTTCTGTTCATTATCTATCTCCTGAACAAGCACGAGGAAGTATCGCAACCAAGCAGTCTGATATCTATTCTTTAGGGATTATTCTTTATGAATTATTAACCGGAAAGGTTCCGTTTGAGGGTGAAACAGCTGTCTCAATCGCCCTAAAGCATTTCAAGGAAAATATTCCGTCAGTTCGTGATTTTAATAGGGATATTCCTCAAGCACTAGAAAATGTTGTTATCAAAGCGACTGCTAAGGATCCGAGTGATCGTTACAAATCAGCAGCAGCGATGGCCGCAGACTTGAGAACGTCTCTGGATCCGGCAAGAAAAAATGAACCGCGACTGGAATTTAATGATGACGATGACGGTGAAACCAAGGTAATTGAATTACCAAGTTACCACGAAAAGCAGCCACAACAAGATGAGAAGAAGCAGCCGCAAAAAAAGCAAGAAACTGTTTGGCACCGCTATAAAAAATATATTTGGTCAGGAATTGCAATAGTGGCTTTAATTTTGGCTGGCTCTGGCGGTTGGTGGTTTTTCGGTCGGAGTGTAGTGACACCTGATGTTGATGGACAAAGTGCGGTAAAAGCGGAACAAACGTTACATAAGCATAACCTGCGAGTTGGCAACATTACACGGGTATATAATTCAAGCATCCCTAAGAATCATGTAGTCAGCAGCTCACCAAATGGAAGCGATAAGACACGGGTTAATAGTTACGTTAATCTTAAGGTTAGCCAGGGTGTTAAACAAATGACAATGGCTGATTATGTTGGCTCTGATTATAGTGACGTTGCAAGCAATCTGCGTGCTAAGGGATTTCGTGTTGAACAGGTCAAGGTCCATTCAGAGACTGTTGATCCTGGACAAATCATGAAACAAAATTACGCAAAGGGGAAGACCGTTGCTACAGCATCCCACACTATTCGTTTTAAGGTCAGTGCAGGCAAGACGCAGATTAAGATTCCTGACTTTAAGAACCAGGATGTTAGTGTTGTTCAGAAATTTGCTAATGAACACCACTTGCAGTTAACAACCCAAGAAAAAACATCCAAGACGGTCGCAACAAACCACGTAATTGCACAGACGCCAAAGGCTGGTTCGACCTTGAGTCGTGACGATACGTTAACGGTGACCGTTGCAAACTCAGGGAATGAAACCAAGACTACTAATATCCAGATTAATATTCCATTTGATGGTAATGGTGGTCAACGTGAAAATCGTGTTCAGGTTTACATTAAAGATGCTCAGCATAATTTAACAATGCAATACCAAGACATTACGATTAACCAGGAAACAACAATTAACGTTCCGTTTACCCTTCGACAAGGTGAGATGGGTGCTTACCGGGTTGTTCGGAATGGGCGAACGATTATGAGTGCGACTAACATTACCGCTTAAGGAGGGTAAAGGTGAAACAGGGAATAATACAACAATCTTTAAGTGGTTTTTATGATATTTTGGCTGATGGTGAAATCTATCGGACAAGGGCACGGGGTAATTTTCGTGCTCGAAAAATTAAACCAATTGTCGGTGATCGGGTTGAATTTGAGAATGGTTACCTTCTTCACGTTTTGCCACGAAAAAACGAATTAGTTCGTCCGCCAGTGGCTAATGTTGATATTGCTGTTGTTGTAACGGCAGCTAAGAAGCCAACATTCTCGACAAATTTGTTAGATCGCCAGTTGATCGCCCTTGAAGCACAAAAAATTATTCCGGTGATTTACTTTTCAAAAACGGATCTCCTTGATGATGACGAATATGCAAAACTTGCGGAAATTGTTGATGGTTACCGTAAAATTGGCTATCAGATTTTCTTTAGTCGGGAAGCATTCGCCGAAGATCAGCTGCATCAATTAAAAGAACTTTTAAAGGACCAAATTGTTACAATGATGGGACAAACGGGTGCTGGGAAATCAACGCTTTTAAATCACTTTGCGCCAGGATTAGACTTAGCAACTGGTGAAATTTCAACTGCATTAAAGCGGGGACGGCACACAACACGCAAGGTTAGTTTGTTAAACGTTGCATGTGCCTGGATTGCAGATACCCCTGGTTTTTCATCGTATGAAACTTTTGACATGACCGTTGAAGAATTACCAAATTTCTTTCCGGAAATGAAAGAGTTAGCACCTAATTGTAAATTTCGGGGATGTCTTCACCTAAAAGAACCCCAATGTGCAGTTAAAGATGCGGTAAAAAATGGTATAATCATGAAAAGTCGGTATGATGATTATGTTCAATTTCATAACCTAATTGCTAACCAAAAACCAGACTATGGTAAGAATAAGAAATGAGGGATTGATAAAATGATTAAAGTAGCACCTTCGATTCTCAGTGCTGATTATGTTAACTTGCAACGGGACATTGAAAAAGTAGATAAGGCGGGTGCCGAATATCTTCACATTGATGTGATGGATGGTTCATTCGTACCAAGTATTTCTTATGGCCCAGGATTCGTAAAGGCAATTCGTCCAATTACGAAGATGGTTCTTGATTGTCACTTAATGGTTCAAAATCCTGAACACATTTTACCTGCATTTATTGATGCTGGTGCTGATATCATTGGTGTTCAAGTTGAGGCTACTCAACATATTCACCGGGCACTCCAAATTATAAAAAATGGCGGAGTAAAGGCAGAAGTAGTTATTAATCCTGGTACACCAGTTGCCATGATTGAACCAGTTCTTCACATGGTTGATCAAGTATTAGTAATGACCGTTAATCCTGGCTTTGGTGGTCAAAAGTTTCTTCCTGAAACCGTCGAAAAGATTGCTCAGCTTAACCAAATTAAGAAGAATAAAGGCTATGACTTTGACATCGAAGTTGATGGCGGTGTTAACAATCAAACCGTTGTGGACTGTTATAAAGCTGGTGCAACCGTTGCTGTTGCCGGCTCATATGTATACAACGTCGATGATCCTGCTAAGCGGATCCAAGCGTTAAGGGATGCAACTAAATAATTAGTAGAAAAGGGAGCGTGACAGAAGTCATTTATGACTTCGTTTTCACGCCCCCGCGAGCGCAAATAGGGTTTCAGAGTTCGGTTATACTGGACACTGGAACCCATTTGCGTACCGCGCTGTTCGTATTTGAACTTGGTAAAAGTACTTATGTCACAGTCCCTTTTCTTTATAAGGAGAAGTTAATGCGGGTAAATATTATGGTGGGTGGACCTGATTCATTAATTCCATTATCAGTAGTCCACGCACGTCAAAACGAAAAATGGGTAGGAGTTGACATTGGTGCAACTCGCTTGCTCAATGAAGGGATAACGCCAGCGGTCGCAGTTGGAGATTTTGATTCAACAAATGCTCAACAATTTAACCGGGTAAAAGGAGCGATTGATGATATTCACCTTTTTCCTCCTGTAAAGGATTATACTGATACGCAGCTTGGCGTGAAAAATGCAATCGAACTTTACAAGCCGGATCAGATTACGATTTTTGGTGCAACTGGCGGGCGGCTAGATCAATATTTGAGCAATCTCTTTTTGCCATTAGAAAAAGAATTCAAGGGTTACTTAGAAAAAATCCAACTTATAGATAAGCAGAATATTGTTGATTATTATTTGCCGGGAGAATATGAGATTAAGGCTGAGGCGGGCTTTAAGTACCTTGCTTTTGTTAATTTAACGCCAGTAACTGGATTAACATTGGTTGATGAAAAATACCCGTTAACTAACTGGAATTCGTCTACTCCCTTTTGTTGGTCAAGCAATGAATTCAATGGGGAAGTAAACCATTTCAGCTTTCAATCAGGGGTTGTTGCTGTTATTAAGTCCCGTGATTTAATAATTAAGTAAGCCTGTCAAGGAAAATTACTTGAAAGAAAACTATTGCATTGTTACTCAGCCTATGGTAAATTGTTTAAGTGAGTTATAGCGCAGATGCGTAAAAACGAAAAAACATAGATGAGAAGAGGAGGGTACCACCAATGGCTAAAGATTTTATCAACGGTAAACGGACACGCTTTGGTAACAAGCGTTCTCACGCCCTTAACTCAAGTCGTCGTAGCTGGAAGCCTAACTTGCAAAAGGTAACCATTTTGGTTAACGGCAAGCCTAAGAAGGTTTACGTTTCAGCACGTACACTGAAGTCCGGTAAAGTGACTCGGGTTTAATTAAATCAGAAAATATGGTCGTTCAGTGATGAGCGACTTATTTTTTATTTTAAAAATAGTATATGCCATTAATCATTTTTGGCAGACGACTTTTTTCATTTCGTCTGCTATGGTATTATTAGTATGAGTTTTTACACAGTATGATTGCTAATCAATGCTTGTCTTATATAATAGGGCATTGATTGACCAATATAAGGAGGCCATATGATGGCGGTTAAAATTAAAACACAATCTGGAATGATCGATATCGATAATGACGTAATTTCAGCAGTTGTTGGTGGCGCTGCTACTGATAACTATGGTGTAGTGGGAATGGCATCGCGCAATCCACTTCGCGATGGTGTTAACCAAATCCTGCGTCGCGAAAACTTTAGTCGCGGGGTTGTTGTTCGTCAACAAGATAACGGTGTTGCCATTGATGTGAATATCATCGTCGGTTATGGTACTAAGATCTCAGAAGTATCAAAGAGTGTTCAATCAAAGGTAAAGTACAACCTTGAATCAATGCTTGGCATTACAGCAAACTCAGTTAATGTTTGTGTTCAAGGTGTTCGCTCACTTGATGATTAATTTGCGTTACTAGGAGGAAAGATAATTGGCTGTAACTGAAATTACGAATCTTGAATTTGGCAAAATGGTTCAAGCTGCTGCTAGTAAGCTGAGCAAGAATGCCGAATTTATCAATTCACTGAATGTTTTCCCTGTTCCTGACGGTGATACGGGGACAAACATGACATCTTCAATGGCTAGTGGTGCTAAGTACGAGCGCAACGCAAACAGCACGAAGGTTGGCGATTTAGCTGCTGCCTTAGCTAAGGGATTGTTAATGGGTGCCCGTGGGAATTCCGGAGTGATCCTTTCACAAATTTTCCGTGGCTTTGCTAAAGGGGCAGAAGGAAAAACAGTTCTTGATGCTCATGATTTTGCTGAGGCTTACGGCAATGGTGCTAAGGTTGCGTATAAAGCTGTCATGAAGCCAACTGAAGGGACAATTTTAACCGTTGTCCGTGAATCAGCACAGGCTGGATTAGAGAAAGCTAAGCAAACCGACGATATTATTGAGGTTATGCATGCAATTTATGAAGCATCAACGGTTGCTCTTAAGAAGACCCCTGAATTACTGCCCGTTCTTAAGCAGGTCGGGGTTGTTGATTCCGGTGGTCAGGGGCTTGTATTTGTCCTTCAGGCTTTTGATGAAGCCTTAAGTGGTAAGGTTGATAAGGATGACAGCTATAAGCCCGATAACGCCGAAGTTGACGAAATGGTTAAGGCAATGGACCACAAGAGCGTCCAGGGGAAACTGAATCCAGAAGACATTCAATACACTTATTGTACGCAAATGCTTGTGCGGATTGGTAAAGGAAAACAGGTTAAGCAAAAGTTCGATTATGATACTTTTTATAATTACCTTGCCAAAATAGGTGACAGTCTCCTTGTCTTAAACGATGATTCTGTTGTTCGGGTCCATGTTCATACTGAACACCCTGGTGAAGTTTTATCATGGGGTCAACAGTTTGGTGATCTTCAAACCATCGAAATTCATAACATGGTTTGGCAACAAGAAGAGATTATGGAACACGATGAAGAAGAAGCGGAACGCTCAGAAACACCAATTGACAAAGCTCGTGAAGCATCTAAGACTAAGCCAGAAACTGCTGTGATTGCGGTTACGTCTGGTGATGGAATTGCTAAATTGTTAAAGAGCCTTGGAGTAACCCACGTTATTAAGGGCGGTCAAACAATGAATCCAAGCATTCAAGATATTGCGGATGCAATCAATAATAGTGGTGCCAAGCAAGCAATTGTTTTGCCAAATAACGGCAATATCTTTATGGCAGCAGAACAGGCTGCTGACATTGCAGATATTCCAACTGTTGTGGTTCACAGTAAGACAATTCCACAAGCAATGACCGCACTTCTTGAATATAATCCAGAAGCATCATTAGAAGATAACCAATCAAACATGGAAGCCAACCTTTCCACAGTTAAGAGTGGTGAGGTTACTAATGCTATTCGGGATACCGAAATTGATGGGCAAACAATAAAAAAAGATGACTTTATGGGAATTGTTGATGGGAAGATTGTTGATACCGATCCAGACCTTAAGAAAGCTGCTATCAAGATGGTTAAACAAATGCTTGATGAAGACAGTGAAATTGTGACAATTCTGTATGGTCAAGACGGCGATAAAAAGACGGCTGAAGAAATTAAGGCAGCTGTTGAAGAAATGGACGATGAGTTGGAAACCGAAATTTATGAAGGTGGCCAACCAGTATATCCATATTTGATTTCCGTTGAATAATATAAGTTAAGGAGTTGGATGCAGAACACCAGTCAACTGATGTCCATCCAACTCTTTTTACAGTGAGGAGGGAGGATGATGAAAAGTCTTCAGGATCCAGTTTCGGTATTAAAAGGAGTTGGCCCTAAACGGGTGGCTTATTTAGCAACTTTAAATATCGATACGATTGAAGATTTATTGACATACTACCCGACAAGGTATGATGACTTTACACCAAACGATTTAAGTACGGTTAAGGACAAGCAACGGGTAACTATTAAGGGAAAGATTGTTTCTGAACCCTTATTTAGCCGGTTTGGTTACCGTCGAAATCGGCTAAGTTTTCGGTTGCAAGTGGGTCAACAAGTTGTCATGGCCACGTTTTTTAACCAACCATATCTGAAAAAGCAAGTAGAGTTAGATCGACAGGTAACCGTAATGGGAAAGTGGGATGCTAGTCGTCAACAGGTAACCGGGACTAAATTAGTAACGGCAACGGGGACTCCAGAGAATGAATTTGGCGCCATCTATCCCACAAATAAACATCTTCGGCAAAGTACCTTGAGATCGTTAATCCGTCAAGCGTATGAAGATTATCAGCGGGTTATCCCAACATTACTCCCCACCTTTCTTCGCCAAAAATATCGTTTGTTAGATCGCCGTGAAATGATTAAGGATCTTCACTTCCCAGGAAGTCAAATGATTGCTAAAGCAGCACGACGAACTGCGACATATGAGGAGTTCTTCTTATTTCAATTGCGTCTGCAAGCGATCAGACGAGCACACCGTCAAGAAGATGGTACACGAATCTTGTACCATAATGACGAATTAAAAGAATTTATTTCTCAGCTCCCGTTTGAACTTACAAATGCGCAAAAGAAGGTTGTCAATGAAATCTGTCGTGATTTACGACAACCAATTCAGATGAATCGCCTTCTTCAGGGAGATGTCGGTTCTGGAAAGACGATTGTTGCTGCAATTGCCATTTATGCGACAATCAGTGCAGGCTATCAGGCAGCTCTAATGGCGCCAACTGAAATTTTGGCAACCCAGCATGCAGAAAAATTAGCCAAAGTCTTTGCAGGGACTCATGTTCATGTTGGCTTACTTACTGGTTCACTGACCGCTAAACAACATCGTGAATTAGTTGGCGCGATAAAAAAGGGCGACATCAACTTAATAATTGGAACGCATGCATTGATTCAATCGGACGTAGAGTATGCTAATCTTGGCTTAGTAATCACGGATGAACAGCACCGGTTTGGTGTTAACCAACGTCAACAATTACGGGAAAAGGGTGAACACCCGGATGTCCTTGCCATGACAGCAACGCCAATTCCACGGACATTAGCGATTACTTCATATGGTGAAATGGATGTGTCAGTAATTGACAAATTACCAGCGGGAAGAAAACCGATTGAAACACGCTGGCTAAAAGATAAGCAAAGCAATGACGCATTAAAGTTTCTTCGTCAGCAATTAGCTAGTGGAGCACAGGCTTACGTTGTCAGTCCGCTGATTGAAGAGTCAGAAGCATTGGATGTTCAAAATGCGACTGACCTTTATGAACGATTAGCTAATTACTTCCAACCAGATTATCAGGTTGGCCTTTTACATGGCCGCCTAAATGGGGAAAAAAAAGATACCGTAATGAAAGATTTTCAAGACGGTAAAATCCAGGTTCTTGTTTCGACGACGGTTGTTGAGGTCGGTGTTGATAATCCTAATGCGACCGTGATGATTATTTATAACGCTGATCGCTTTGGCCTTGCTCAGTTGCACCAACTGCGCGGTAGAGTAGGGCGTGGTGAACGGCAAAGTTATTGTTTGCTAATTGCTGATCCCAAAACAGATGAAGGGACGGCACGAATGAAAACAATGGTTGCCACAACTGATGGTTTTAAGGTTGCACAACGGGATCTTGAACTTCGGGGAGCAGGTGATGTCCTTGGGGCAAAGCAATCAGGGCTTCCTGACTTTAAGGTTGGCGACCCGATTGGCGATTTGAAAATTTTACAAATTGCTAAGGAAGATGCAGCAAACCTATTAGCAACACCCCATTGGGATCAGGTGGATGATAATCAGCCACTAGTTCTTTACTTAAAACGAAACCAACTTGAAACGCACTTTGACTAGGAGGGTTTATATAATGAAAATTGCTGTAGATGCAATGGGCGGTGATAATGCCCCTAAAGCAATTATTGAAGGGGTCGAAGAAGCTCGGGACTTGTATCCCGATTTGACCTTTGATCTCTATGGTGATCCAGCTAAAATTAAAGCGGTGATTACTAACCAGGATCGTTTGAATATCATTGAAACTACTGAAGAAATTTCGATGGGTGAATAGCCAGTTCGGGCAATCCGCAAGAAGAAGGATTCATCAATTGTTCGGGCGGCTAAAGCAGTTAAAGAAGGGGATGCAGATGCATTCTTTTCTGCTGGTAATACAGGAGCAGTTTTGGCTGCGGGAATCTTTATTGTTGGACGAATTCATGGAATCGATCGTCCCGGATTAACCAGTATTCTCCCAATTGCTAAGCCGGGATCCAAACGCCAAAAATTTGTTTACCTTGATACTGGTGCTAACGCTGAAAGCAAAGAAAAAAATCTTGTTCAGTTTGCTTACCTTGGTAAATTTTACGCAGAAAAAGTTCTCGGGGTTGCTAATCCACGGATTGCACTGCTTAATAATGGTGCTGAAGAGGATAAGGGCGATAAGCTCCATAAAGATGTTTGGCAGTTGCTTAATGCAGAAGATGAACTTAACTTTATCGGCAATGTTGAATCTGGTGACCTCTTATTCGGTAAGGCTGATGTTATCGTCAGCGATGGCTGGACAGCTAATGCCGCATTGAAGGCCACTGAAGGAACTGCTAAAATGATGCTAACGTTGATTAAGGATGGTATCCTAAATGGTGGTATCCGTGCTAAGTTAGGCTACCTAATGCTGAAGCCGGTCTTTCACCGGATTGGTCAAAAAATGAGTGCTTCAACTTATGGGGGTGCTGTCCTTCTTGGCTTAAAAGCACCTGTAGTTAAGACGCATGGTTCATCAGATGCGATAGCCGTTAAAAATACCATTAGTCAGATTCGGACAATGCTAAGAACTGGTGTCATTAATGAAACCGTTAAATTTTTTAACCAAAACAATGAGTAGACAAGAAGACAAAAAACGCCTAAAATAGTAGCGAACTAATAAAGAGAGGTAACAGTCAATGGCTGAAGATAAAAAGCAAGAAATCTTTAATAAGGTTTCAGAAATCGTGGCTGATCACTTTGATGTTGATCGGGCAAAAATTACCGATGAATTAAATTTAAAAACAGATTTAGACGCTGATTCGATTGACTTTGTTGAATTTGTCCTTGAACTTGAGGATACGTTTGGTGAAGAAATTGATGATGAAGATGCTGAAAAGTTAAGTACGATTGGTGAAGTAGTTGACTACATTGCCGAACATACCGCTGATTAATAATTCTTTGAGGTCCGCGATGAAGGCTTGTACTTTATCGCGGCTTTTTTCACATCTTTAACGAAAAGAAAGGAAGTTTTTACTATTAAGGATTTACAAGACTACCTGGCCAAGGAATTTGATATTCATTTTACTAATCCCGATTTGCTTGCAGAAGCATTTACTCAGGCTTCATACGTAAACGAGCACCCTCATCAAGGACTTAAATTTTATGAGCGGATTGAATTTCTTGGCGATGCTGTGTTGGAATTGATTGTTTCTGAATACATCTATAAGCGTTTTCCAGAGCTGCCGCAGGGGAAATTGACCCGTTTGCGGGCTGCGATGGTTTGCGAAGACAGTTTCTCTAAATTTGCTAAGGAATGTCATTTTGATCAATATATCCGTTTGGGTCACGGCGAAGAAATGGCGGGTGCTCGTCAGCGTCCAGGATTGCTTTGTGATATTTTTGAATCATTTATTGGAGCTCTTTACTTGGATCAGGGACGCCCTGCCGTTGAAAAGTTTGTTCGGCGAGTAATCTTTCCTAAGCTTGATCTGGGCTGGTTTGACCATGCAGTTGATGCAAAGACAAGCCTTCAGGAGTTCTTACAGCGTGATGGTGATGTTGATATTGAATATCACCTTCTTCAGGAATCGGGAACGGAGAACGATCCAGAATTCAAAGTGAACGTTTCAGCTGATGGAAAGGTAATCGGTGAGGGGACTGGTTCCTCCAAGAAACACGCTGAAATGCAGGCTGCAAGTCAAGCACTTAATAAGCTACGTCAAGAAGGTAAGTAGGCACTATGCAGTTATTATCTCTAACATTGGATGGCTTTAAGTCCTTTGCTCAGAAGACAACAATCAAGTTTGAACCAGGAATGACAGGAATTGTTGGGCCAAACGGAAGCGGAAAGAGTAATATTATCGAAGCAATTCGCTGGGTAATGGGTGAACAATCTGCTCATCAGCTTCGTGGTGATAAAATGGCTGATGTTATTTTTAACGGTTCTAGTGACCGGAAGCCGCTTAATCGGGCGCTTGTATCAATTACTTTTGATAATAGTGATCATTTCCTTGCTAGTGACTTTACTGAATTAACAATTACCCGGAAATTATACCGAAATGGTGATAGTGAGTATTTGGTTAATGGTCAAGAGGTTCGCTTAAAAGATATTACCGACCTCTTCATTGATTCTGGGTTAGGTCGGGAATCCTTCTCCATTATTTCTCAGGGACAAATTGAGGCAATCTTTAACGGTAAACCAGCTGATCGGCGTTCAATTATTGAGGCGGTGACTGGGGTTGCAAAATACAAGAAGAATAAGGATACTGCCGAAAAACGGCTCAGCTCAACTATGGACAACCTTAACCGGGTTAACGATATCATTGCTGAGTTAACGAGCCAGCTTGAACCTTTGGCTGACGAAAGTGCCCTTGCTGAGGACTATTTAGAGCAGAAGGGGCAATATGATCTTCTTGATCGTACCCAGACAGTACGGCTTTATGAGCAAACTAGTAAGGAATTAACGGAGCTGAAAACTAAGCTAGCAAATGATCAAAAGCTGGTCAGTGATTATTCGGCTCAGCTTGCCAAATCAACTACAGAATTAAATCAGTTAAAGCAACAACAAGGTAACCTACAGACGAACAAAGACCAACTACAGGCAAAAATTCTTACGACTACCGAAATGATTGGTAAATTGCAAAATCAGCAATCGGTGTCCTCAATTAAGCGTGAGCAGCAGCTGCAGGAACGGGAACGATTAGCTGATCAACTGCAGAAGTTGAAACAGCAGCAAACAGAGATTGACAAAAAATTAACGCAGGCTAATGAGCAGGTTCAGTCACAAAAAAAGGAAATTGCTAACCACCAGGAAGAATTAACTGCTGCCAAGCAAATGACTAGTAGTCAACGGATTCAGCATGTTAATGAAGAATTAGAAAAATTGCGGGGAAATCAAGTTGATTTAATGCAGCAAATTACAACTCTGCAAAACCAGCAAGCTTTTCTGAAGAGTAATCACGAGCAAACCATCAACGCGCAGCAGCAAAGCAATGCTGAACTGCAGGCTGCTCGGGAGCGGTTAGCTAAAATTAAAGTTCAAGAAGCAACGGCTAAACAAGAAGCAACAGCCCAGCAAGTTCACGTTACCGATCTCCAAGGTCAGTTAAAAGGCCAGCAGGAGAAGCAGGAACGCATACAGCGACAGCATCAAGAAGCCCAGCGTTCTTGGTACCAATCACTTGGGGATGTTCATTCGCTTCAATCACGTCTGAAAAATTATCATTCAATGCAGGAAGAATACTCTGGATACTATCAGGGAGTTCAAAATGTTTTGAAGCAACGGCAACAGTTTTCGGGTCTTGACGGCGCCGTGAACGAGTTGTTAGATGTTCCAGAAAAATATACAACGGCGATTGAGACAGTCCTTGGCAGCCAATTGCAACAACTAGTAGTTGATCACCAGTCAACTGCTAAGCAGATCATTAATTATTTGGTTCGTCATCGTGCGGGACGCGTAACCATCTTGCCCCTTGATACGTTAAAGCATCATCAGACTTCACCGATTTTTAACCAGTTACAGTCGCTACCTGGGTATGTTGGTCGGGCAACCGAATTAATCAATTATGATTCTAAGTACGATGTGGTTGCGCAACATCTTCTAGGGAATACGGTTATCGCTGATAATCTTGATCATGCAACAGAAATTTCTCGGTATGGTCATCACTATGTCAGGATTGTAACGCTCGACGGCCAGTTAATTAATGCAAGCGGATCAATGACCGGGGGTGCCAATCGTCACCAACGAATTGGTCTGCTTAGTCAAAAACAATTAGCTAATCAGTTGCAAAATGCGCTTAATAAAGAGCAGGTTACTGCAAAGCAATTAGAAAAACGGGTTGCCCAATTGCAGGGGACCCAAAAGAAAATTGATGAGCAGTTAACTGATCTCCAGACTCAGTTGCACCAAGCAAGCGAACAACTTCATTCAGCTACGGGGCAGCAGCAAGTGTTGCAAAGTCAGCGCCAAACAATTGAACGTCAGGTATCTGCTCTTAAGTTTCAATCTGGTCAACAGGATGATCAGCACGCTGATTATGAGCAAAAAGTACAGCAAAATACTCAACAGCTGAAAGATGCTCAACAGCAGTTTGACGCTAATAAGCACCGAACTGGTGAACTCCAGGAACAAATTAAGCAGTTGCAAAGTGACGAGTCAGCACAAAGCCAGCATCTTCATCAGATGGAGCAGTGGATTGCAGTTGCCCAGGAACGGTTGCAACAGCTTAAGAGTAGCCGGCATGCTCTGCAACAGGAGAAAAATTCACTTCAAATTAATGCTGACCACCTTGAACAACAAATTCATCGGCTTAATTCACAAATTAATAGTGATCATGCAGACGATGAGTCAAATGAAACAGCTTTGCAGGATGCTACTCAGCAGTTAACGACTGTTAAACAACAGTTAGTTACTACTAAAGAGAAACTGAACTCGCTTAGTAAGCAGGTTGCTAATGCTGAAGACAGTCATAACCGATTACGTGATTTATTAGCAGCAGCAACAAATGAACGAAACCAGCTTGATGCTCAACGGATTCGCCATGAATCACAGTTGGATAGTTACCTGAATCATTTGAGTTCGCAGTATTCAATGACTATTGGTGAGGCAAAAGATAAAGTTAGCGACCTTCCGGATGATCAACTGAAGATTAAATTGAAGTTGTTAAAACGGGGATTAGCTGATCTTGGTGAAGTCAATACTGGAGCGATTGCTGAATATAAGCGAGTTAAGGAACGGTACGATTTCTTATCAACACAACAAGCAGATTTATTGGCTTCGCGTGATCAATTAAATGAAACAATGGCTGAAATGGACGAGCAGGTTAAAGCAAGATTTAGCGAAACGTTTAATAAGGTTTCAACTGCATTTGACCAGACGTTCCAGCAGATATTTGCTGGTGGTCATGCCCGGTTAGTCTTAACGGATCCCCACGATATTTTAACAACGGGAATTGATATTATGGCCCAGCCACCTGGGAAGAAAAATCAGCGAATGAGTCTTCTTTCAGGTGGGGAGAAGGCATTGACCGCAATTACTCTATTATTTGCAATCCTAAAAGTCCGGCCGGTACCATTTGCAATTCTTGATGAACCTGAGGCAGCACTTGATGAAGTTAATGTGCAGCGCTTTGCTAACTACCTGAGTCATTTTGGAAATGACGGTCCACAATTCATTGTGATTACTCACCGTAAGGGAACAATGATGAATGCTAATGTCCTTTATGGGGTAACGATGCAGGAGTCAGGAGTATCCAGGATGGTTTCCGTTGATGTTATTGATACCTTAGAAAGTTCAAACGACTAGGAAGAAGGCGTAATTTATGGGATTATTTGATATTTTTCGTCGGCATAAGAAGCACGAGGATAGTCAAGAAAAGCAAACTAAGGAGCTAGAGAACGGTAGTGAGGTACCAGCAGCTTCAGAAAGTGCTAGTAGTGAATCTGCAGTGCAGGAAGCAGCTACTGATGCTGAGCAGGATTCCTCTGCCACTGTAGAATCGCAACCTCAAAGTGAAGCTGTTCCCGAAAGTTCAACTCCAGTATCTTCGGCTCCCGCTGAGCAAAATGTTGAAGCAGAGAGTTCTGTTGAGGAGGAAATGGTCACAAGCCAAAATGATGAACCAGAAGAAACTTCAACGACAGAAAGCAATTCTCAAGTAGCTGAAGAGCAAACTCCTGCACCGGAAAGTGAAGTTAAGGAAGAAACAGAAGAATCAACAGATGTAAATACTGACGAAACGGTTGATGAGGAAAGCACAGCAGCAAAGTATGACCAGGGACTAGAAAAGTCACGGACAGGATTTGGTGCTCGGCTTAATCGCTTCTTAGCTAATTTCCGTCATGTTGATGAGGACTTCTTTGATGATCTTGAAGATTTACTGATTGAGTCCGATGTTGGTTACGATATGGCAATGAAACTTAGCGATGAGCTTCGTGAAGAAGTCAAACTCCAGAATGCTAAGAGCAAGCAGGACGTTTCTAACGTTATTATTGAAAAAATGGTTGAGCTGTATGACGAGGCAGGAAAAGATGAAAAGTCTGACCTGAACTTCGCTAAGGAAGGACCAACCGTGATCATGTTTGTTGGTGTTAATGGTGCTGGGAAGACAACTACCATTGGGAAGATGGCTGCATTGTTTAAGAGCCAGGGGAAGAAAGTCCTTTTGGCGGCAGCTGATACTTTCCGTGCAGGGGCTACCGAGCAACTTGATGTCTGGGCTAAACGTGATGGCGTTGATATTGTTACTGGCCCGGAGAACGGTGATCCGGCTGCAGTTGTATTCGATGCTGTCCAAAAGGCAAAAAAAGAGGATTATGACATCTTATTCGTTGATACTGCGGGACGGTTACAGAATAAGGTTAATTTGATGAAAGAATTAGCCAAGATGAAGCGGATCCTAACTCGTGAAATTCCTGATGCCCCGCATGAAGTTCTCCTTGTATTGGATGCGACAACTGGTCAGAATGCTTTGAACCAGGCTAAATTATTTAAGGAAAGCACGGATGTGACGGGGATTGTCCTAACTAAGCTTGATGGGACTGCCCGCGGGGGAATTGTCTTAGCCATCCGAAGTGAACTCCACCTTCCAGTGAAGTATGTAGGTTTGGGTGAAAAAGTTAATGACCTGCAGAAGTTCGATGCTAGTGAATTCGTTTATGGCCTGTTTAAGGATTTGGTTGAAGTTAATTAGTTGAGGAGTTGCTGATGGAAATTGAAAAAAACGAGCGGATTAATTCGCTATTTGAGTTTTATCAACCGCTCTTAACAGAGAAACAAAACCAGTATCTTGAGCTTTACTATGCTGATGATTTTTCACTTGGTGAGATTGCTGAAAATTTCAACGTAAGTCGCCAAGCAGTGTATGATAATATTAAGCGGACCGAAAAGATCTTAGAAGCATATGAAGCCAAGCTGCATTTAGATGCTGAGTTTCAAGCACGGAATAAGCAAGCTGATGAAATTCAGCAATATGTTAAACAACATTATCCAAACGATCGGCAGTTAAACAACCTTGTGGGACGTTTGGAAAATTTGGAGGAAGAATAAAAGATGGCATTTGAAGGATTAACAGATCGTCTTCAAAAGGCGATGGAAAAGCTACGACGGAAGCCCAAAGTTACCGAAGCCGACCTTCGTGAAACAATGCGGGAAATTCGGCTAGCATTATTGGAAGCCGATGTTAACTTTGCCGTTGTAAAGAATTTCGTTAAAAAAGTTCGGGAAAAGGCTGCTGGTGCGGAAGTCCTTAAGGGATTAAATCCAGCTCAACAAATTGTTAAAATTGTTAACGATGAATTAACTGAATTAATGGGTGAAGAAGCAGTTCCGCTTAATAAGTCTGCCCATATTCCGACTGTTATCATGATGGTTGGTCTTCAAGGGGCCGGTAAAACGACCACTGCTGGTAAATTAGCCTTACGCTTGAAGAATGAAGACAAGGCACGACCACTGTTCATCGCTGCCGATGTCTACCGGCCAGCCGCAATTACTCAGTTAAAGCAGGTTGCTGACCAGATTGATGTTCCGGTTTTTGAAAAGGGAACTGATGTTGATCCGGTTGAAATTGTTCGCCAAGGGATGGAAGTTGCCAAGCAAAATCATAATGACTATGTAATTATTGATACTGCTGGTCGTCTGCAAATTGATGAACAATTGATGGATGAGTTGGCAAACATTAAACAACTTGTGAACCCTGATGAAATTTTGCTGGTAATTGACTCCATGACGGGGCAAAATGCCGTCAATACGGCTCAGGGATTTGATGATAAGCTTGATATTACTGGTGTGGTATTAACCAAGCTCGATGGTGATACCCGTGGTGGTGCTGCCATGTCAATCCGTGCTGTTACCGGAAAGCCAATTAAGTTTGTCGGTGAAGGGGAAAAGATGGAAGATCTTGATGTCTTCCACCCAGACCGGATGGCTTCACGAATTCTGGGGATGGGGGACATGATGACCCTAATCGAAAAGGCCCAGAAAGATTTCGATGAAGAGCAAGCTCAGGCCACAATGGATAAGATGCGTGAAAATACTTTTGATTTCAACGACTTCTTATCACAGATGGACCAAGTAACGAAGATAGGTCCATTAGAAAACATCATTAAAATGATGCCGGGGATGGCCAATAACCCTGCATTAAAGAATTTGAACCTTGATCCAAAGCAATTAGATCACATTCGAGCCATTATTTACTCCATGACTCCAGAGGAACGGGAAAATCCTGACTTGATGAACCCAAGTCGGCGTCGGCGGTTAGCTGCTGGGGCTGGCCGGCCAATTGTGGAAGTTAACCGAATGATTAAGCAATTTAATCAGATGCGGAAGATGATGAAACAAGTTACTAATGGTAATTTTAATGGAATGCAGAATATGTTTGGTGGTCAAATGCCGGGAATGCCAGGTGGTCGAATGGGACAAATGGCGATGAGTCACATGGCACGGAAGATGAAAAAGGATAAGCAAAAGCGGATTAAGAAGTTACGTAAACTACGGAAAAAACACTAAATAATAAACAATAACCAGTTAGTTAAGGGCGATAAGTGATTAGCTAACTGGTTATTATTTTTAAAATTATTATAAAGAGAATAATTTGTTTGAACTGCAAGTTAGAACACACTTAAATAGACATTAATTATAATTATGAAAAATTAATTAAGACCTTTAATCGTAATTTTTCAATTTATCCAATTATCACTTGATTGATTTAAAATTAGACATCTTGCTATCAAAAACTTAAAGGGCTAAAATTACGGTGATTTGGTAAAGCTATGATAAGCCTTTTACAAAACTACATAGAGAAAACTAGCCGATAGGTGGAGTGATTAACATGGTTTCAAAGAGAAATAAAAAGTACTTAATTACAAAACAGGAACGGTTAATTCCGCATTATGGATTGCGGAAGTTAAGTGTAGGGGTTGCTTCTGTTTTGTTATCAACGTCAATTTTAATGGGGATGGCCACAAAAGCTCAGGCTGATACTGTTGACGGAGAAGCTAATCAGGAGATTGGTCAAACTACTAAATCTTCAGTAAAAGGCTCGACTAATTCAGTTACCCTGAAAGATAATCAAGCACCGACTGAAACTTCGACAACACAAAAACAGGATCAGACACCAGCAAAATCGACTGCTTTGGATAATGATTCTCAGCAGACCGTTCAAGCAACCGTTACCCCAACCACTTCCATTAATGATCAGGTTGGCAGAACAATTAATGTTGTTACTCATGACGTTACTGAAACTACTGGAAATAAGGCAACAGGATAACGGGGGACAACTGACCTTGATTTAGAATTGTCCGTGGCTGCTGACGAGATTAGTAAGATTAAGAATGGTGATTATCTTGATATTAGTTTAGGCCTTCCTTATACCACAGTTGATAATCATACTTATGTTTTTAGCTATGGTGCGGTAAATAAAGATAATCAGAAGCCAATTTATTATCAAGGAATGATTGTTGGATATCTAGTTCCTGCAGGAAATACAGAAAGTTATAAGCAATCAGTTCCTCAATATTCAGGGTCGGCTAATCCTAATTGGAATGTTATTGATAATGACAGTAGTGAAGAACTTGCAAATCTTGGAAGCAATGGTTATTACCAAATCGTTTTTAATAATGCCCTAAGCGAATATGTAAAAAGGGAATCCCGGTAAGAATAAGAAGTTAACGATTAGTGCGAACCTAACTTGGTACAATCCGAGTGGTAATGGTGAAAGAAGTGTCTATAAACCCAGTGAGATGATTTCTCTTTATGGTAATAATCAATCATCCTCGAAGTATACGCCAAGCGATGACTTGAAGATTGGTAATCAGACATTTTCTAGTGGTATTAGTTTAAGTGTTGTCCCTAAAAAGCAGGGGACTAGTGAAATCCCGGTTGCAGATAAGATCGTTCAAAATTCGCAAACTGGTAGTATTCAGGCTCACACATGGATGAAAATTGGGGATAGAGAGTATCTTCAAATTGTCGACCCAACTCAGAGCGTGGGAATCTCACTAAAAAATTTAGGAAGGGACTTTACAATAACCGTAACGAAACCAGCTAGTAACGAGAATGTTAAAACTAGTTTTGTAAGTGCAAAAGACCTGAAAAAGCAATTACAAAAGAACATTGTTCCGGTTGGTAATAATGACTCATCATACCTTAGTGATCAAATCGCTAACGAGGACTTTTACCTCTCGGATCAATTTGCCTACACAATGCCCCAAATAAATGTTGTTGTTTCAAACACTGGTGATAACCAATTAACTTATCATGTAACAATTGAGGGAGATTATGAGGGATTTAGAGCAACTTCAAAAGATGAAACTTCAGCAATAACCTTAATCACATGGAAACCCACTGACCAAGTTGCACTAATGCCAGGTAAAGGAATTAATAATTTTAATGAAGATTATCAAAAAGTTTCTTATCATAACAATAAGTGGCTTAACGGCTATCAGATTCAGAGTAAGGCAGTATTCGACTATATGAATAGTCATCCTTGGCATGTTACTGTAAGAAGTCAAGGTAATTCTAAGCCTGAATACGATTCAGATTATGTCTATTGGATTGGCGCAAGTACAAATGCAAAGCCAACCAATAAAGCATATGTCGACTTAACATATTATGGTTTTGTTAACCAAACGATCCATTATGTTGATGTAAATGGTAATCAGATGCTGGGTAATGATGGTAAACCGATTCCTGATGCACCTCGTCTGGTGACCTTTACTAGTGATACTGGGGAAGAGGGT
>Ga0079226_10001028_pt1 | contig 21110 bp, 15 predicted proteins | sample Poulit2014_FD_76345 | JGI IMG/M metagenome (GOLD analysis project Ga0079226, IMG submission 76345) | Agricultural soil microbial communities from Georgia to study Nitrogen management - Poultry litter 2014 | ecosystem: Environmental > Terrestrial > Soil > Agricultural land | place: USA: Georgia... | reverse complement strand
TCAGCGCAATGGCACCTGGGCCATCATCTGGGAACAGGTTAGCTTGTAGGGCTGGGCTAATGCGGCCAAGCAGGGTGGGGCCAAGCAAAATACCCGCAATAATTTCACCCACCACAGAGGGTAGGCGCGCACGTTCGGCAATTTCACCGAGAATACGAGCGGTGATTAATAGCGCCCCTAGCGCAAGTAGAAAAAACGTAACATCGTGGTGGCTCATGCCGTTGTCCCTGAAGTTAGATGTGTTTGTGCGCCCCAATTAAGGGTGGGCTATAGCCACTCTGCGCGCAAATAGCGTGCAATTCTAATGAGGGGGAGGCGTAGCGGCAAATGTTTCGTTGCATAGGGTGGTGTAAACAAAAGCCCCTTCACAGTTTTAACAGTTTTCTTGCGCTGTTGGTGAGTGAGGGGCAGTGGCCGCTGCCTCTTGCGTTATTTAAGGTAAGAATTGGCAATAATGAGATCTTCAGTGGTTAAGCCGCCCACCATGGCATTGAGTTCTAACTGTTGCATGATAAAGGCTACTTTTGTTTGTAATAGTTGTAAGCGTGCGCTAGCTAAAGCGTTTTCGGCATCAAGCATTTCTAGTGTGGTGTTGTGGCCAAGCTGGTGGCCTAGTTGTGTGGCCTTTAGCCTTGCTTGGTTGGCATGCACCGCTTCTTGCAACGCTTTGGCTTGTTGAAAACTGGTGCCAATGGCAAGCCATGCCGTGCGGGTTTGTTGTGCTATTTGTTGTTGTAAAGCTTCTTGTTTGGCCACACTTTCAGCTTGTTGGTGTAGTGCTTCGGTGCGTTTATGGCTGCGGTAGCCGCCAGTAAAAATAGGCACATTAAGTTGCATACCCACCATCCATTCATCGGCTTTGTTCATGGCGTCGCCAAAGCGCCCGCTGCCGTCGATTTTTTCGTAAGCAGCCCGGCCCACAAGGCTAAGAGTGGGGCTTTTCCAAGCATGGTAGCGTGCAAGCTCTTCTTGGGTTATTTGTATGCCCTTTTCATGCATTTTAAGCATGGGGTTAAAGCGTGCAGCATCGGCGAGCCAGCCGCCTAAACTTTCTAAAGCAGGTGCTTCTAGCTCTTTATCTAGATTGATAGTAAGCATTTGCTTTGGCTCTATCCCTGTAAAATCAAAAAAACTTTCTTCTGCTAACTGCACTTGCTGCTGAGCTTCAGCTAGCTGCGCCTCAAGCATGCGCAATTGCGCTGTGCTTTCGTGAGTGTTGGTAATGGGTACATCGCCAAGTTCGTAACGCCTTTGCGTTTCTTTTTGTACTTGGCGCACTTGTGCGAGTTGTTGCTGTAATACTGTGGCGGTTTGCTGGGCTAATAACACAGAAAAATAATGCTGCGCACTTTCTATTAATAGAGTTTGTTGAGCATGTTGCCATTGATAATCAGCCACTTGTGCACTGAGTTTTAGTTGGCGGCTTTGCGTGAGGCGCTCACGGTTTAGCAGGGGCTGCTGCACGCCTACTTCGTAACCGTATAAGCGGCCGTTACGCACCGAGGTGTTAAATTCCACGCCTTCAGAGGCCATGCTAGGCATAGAAAACTGTGCCCCTTGCATGGTGCTTTTGTGGCTGCCACGGCCAAGGGTGGCGCTTGCCCCCACGGTGGGTAGCCACAAACTGCGTGCTTGTTGCTGGCGGGCGCGACCGGCCTGTTGAGCTGCTTGCTCGGCACGAAAGATGGGTGAGTGAGTACTCGCATTCTCCCAAGTGTTAAGCAGGGTGAGTGGTTCCGCTGCCGTTGTAGCGGCCAAAGTAGCTAATAAGGTGGCCAATACTGCGCCCTTAAGGGCGCGGTATCGGCGGCGAACCGAGTTATTCATGGAACATTCCTTAGTTGCCGGCAGGTAAGCCTAAGCGGCGGAAAATGGTTTCTAATAAGCACCATTTCGTTAGGCCGCTTTGGAAAATGTTTGCGCCAACAAACAGGGTAAAGGCTAACCACCATTGGCTAACAAATAAGGGGCTTGCTGGGGCACCTAGGGCCAACGACAGTAAAATAAAGAAACCTGCGAATACACGCACGAGTTGCCAAGAGTTCATGCTTCTTCTCCTTGAGAAATAATCAGATGTACTTTGTTGCGATATGCTGCGTAATACAGCAATGGAATCACCACTAAGGTGAGCAAGGTAGACACCAGCACACCAAAGATGAGTGAAATGGAGAGGCCGTTAAAGATAGGGTCATCGAGAATAAACAATGCCCCTAACATAGCTGCTAAACCAGTTAAAATAATGGGTTGCGCTCGGGTGATGGCCGAGTTAACCACTGCTTCTTCAAAGCGCCGCCCAGCTTTTAATTCCAAGTTAATGAAATCCACTAACAGAATAGAGTTGCGCACTATAATCCCTGCTAAAGCGATCATGCCGATCATGCTGGTGGCAGTGAACTGCGCATTCAGCAAGGCATGGCCTGGCATTACCCCAATAATAGTGAGGGGAATAGGTGCCATGATGATCAAAGGCGTCAGGTAAGAAGAGAAGTGGCCCACCACGAGCAGATAAATCAGAATGATGCCCACGGCATAGGCGGCACCCATGTCGCGAAAGGTTTCATAAGTAATTTGCCATTCACCGTCCCACTTTAGTGCGTAGCTGCGGTAAGGGTCGGTGGGTGCATTAATAAAGTATTCATCGAGCTTGTTACCGGTGGGGGTAATAATATCGCGGATATCACTGCGGGCAGCAAAAACGCCGTAAAGGGGGCTATCGATGTTACCGGCCATGTCGGCGGTAACATAGTGCACAGGCAGTAAATCCTTGTGGTGAATGGGTTGCTCACGCAGGCTATCGGTAACCGTTACTAGTTCTTTTATAGGTACCAACTCCCCTTGCACAGAACGCACTTTTAGCTGCAGCAGAGTGCCCAACTGGCCTTGCAGCTCAGGGGTTAGCTGAATATATGCAGAGGCTGGATATTTGCTGCCGTCGTGCAACCAAGCGCTGTCTTCGCCGGCTAGGCCGGCACGCAAGGTGGCCACAATTTCATGGTGTGGTACCCCCATGAGGCTGGCCTGTTGGCGGTCTATGCGCAGTAAGGTGCGTGGCGCTGCAGCAATGGCGCTGTCGTCTAGGTCTACTAGGCTATCCACTTTACTTAATGCTTCTTTACCTGCTTCGCCAACCGCTTGGCGGCCAGCGGCTGTGGGGCCGTAAATTTCGGCCACAATTGGGGCTAGCACGGGTGGGCCGGGTGGCACTTCCACCACTTTAATGTTGGCGCCGTAGGCTTCCCCAAGCTGCTGCAGTGCCGGGCGCAAACGGGTGGCAATGGCGTGGCTTTGCTGTTTGCGCTGGCCTTTAGCAACCAGGTTCACCTGAATGTCGCCCATTTCGCTGCTTTGGCGTAAGTAGTACTGGCGCACTAAGCCATTGAAGTTAATGGGGGAGGCGGTGCCCGCGTAAGATTGATAGTGGGTTACTTCGGGCACCGTGGCTAGGTAATCGCCTAGTTCATCTAGCACAGCAGCGGTTTTCTCAAGTGGTGTGCCGGCAGGCATATCCACCACCACCTGCACTTCCGATTTGTTATCGAAGGGCAGCATTTTTAGCAGCACAAAGCCGGTGGCGGGCAACAACACGGAAAATCCAATAAGGGAAAACACCCCAAGGCCTAGGAAAAAACGGTTGCGCACGCCTTTTTTGGGGTGCAAAAAAGGGCGGAAAATAGCGTTAAATAAGCGGCTTAAAAAGGCTTGGATTTTACTTGGTGCGGCGCCTTCTTTGTTGGTGTTAGGCACCGTTTTGTTGGGTTTTAACCATAACCTTGCAAGCCAAGGTGTTAATGTGAAAGCGATGGCTAGCGATAATGCCATCCCCATGCTGGCGTTAATGGGGATAGGGCTCATGTAAGGCCCCATCAAGCCGCTCACAAAAGCCATGGGTAGTAAGGCGGCGATCACCGTGAAGGTGGCTAAAATTGTGGGGCCACCTACTTCGTCCACGGCGCTGGGGATCAGCTCGCGTAGTTTTTTCTCGGGGTGCAGGCGCATGTGCCGGTGAATATTTTCCACCACCACGATGGCGTCGTCTACCAAGATGCCAATAGAAAAAATAAGCGCAAATAAAGAAACACGGTTAAGGGTAAAACCATAGGCCCATGAAGCAAATAATGTGGTGGTTAACGTTAGCCCTACGGCAACGCCTAAAATAGCGGCTTCACGTAAGCCTAAGGCAAAAAAGATCAGCAGCACCACAGATAGGGTGGCGAACACCAGTTTTTGGATTAGCTGGCGCGCCTTTTCGTTAGCAGTGGCGCCGTAATCGCGGGTAACCACCACATTGACATCGTCGGGAATAATAGTGTTTTTTAACTCTTCCACACGTTCAAGCACCGCCTGGGATATAACGATGGCGTTTTCCCCAGGTTTTTTGGTTACTGTGACGGTAACCGCAGGAAAGCTACTAGCTTGTTCGCCGGTAGTGCCATGGCGCACATAGTGTTGAGGTGTGGGTGGGCCAGTGCTCACATGGGCCACATCGCCGAGGTAAACGGCATTGCCTTCGTGCACGCCCACCACTAAAGCTGCCACATCTCCTGCATTGGCCAAAAAGGCGCCGGCTTCGATATCAATGCGCTCATTGCCTTGCAAAAGGTGGCCTATGGGCATGCCAACGTTGGCGGAATTTAAAGCCATGCGTAGATCTGCCACGGTGAGTTCTACTGCATCAAGCTTTTCTGGCAACAAATGAATACGCACCACGCGCCCTGGGCCCCCGATGGTGTTCACTTCACGTGTGCCTGGCACACGTTTAATGTGGGCTTCTAGGCTGTTTGCAATGCGCTCAAGGTCATAAGCGCCCACTTGGGGGGATGGGTTGTAAAGGGTGAGGGCCACCACAGGCACATCGTCGATGCCCATGGGTTGGATTATGGGGCTGAGTACGCCAAGGTCTTTTGGTAGCCAGTTATCGTTAGAACGTAAGGTATCGTGCAAGGTAACGAGCGCTTCGTTGCGGCTTACGCCCACAGCAAATTGCGCGGTGAGAATAGCCACGCCAGGTTGCGATACCGACATCACATGCTCAAGCCCTGCCATTTGTGCTAACACTTGCTCGCCAGGCGCAGCCACCATGCTTTCCACTTCTTGCACCTGTGCGCCAGGGAAAGGGATGATGACGTTGGCCATGGTCACGTCAATTTGCGGCTCTTCTTCTTGCGGTGTTACCACAATGGCAAACAAGCCAAGCAATAGGGCGATAAGCGCTAATAACGGTGTAATGGGTGAAGCCTGAAAGGCGGCGGCAATACGGCCAGAAATACCAAGAGGGCGCATGCTTACTCCTTCAATGTTGGTGTGCTCAGGAAAACAGTTTCCCCTTCAGCTAAACCGCTGAGTACTTCAACCTTGTCGCCAGACACAGGGCCTAAACGCACCTGCCGCAAAATGGGCTTTTGTTGTTGGTTGAGCACATAAACGGCTGTTAGCTCGGCGCGCTGAACCACCGCTTGGGTGGGGATGTAGAGGCGCTGTGTTGCCTGATTACCTGCTAATTGCACGGTAACGTGTTGGCCTGGGAATAAGGCCACATCGTTTTCGGCCAAATTAATGCGAACGCGCACTGTGTGGCTGCTTGTGTGGATAGTGGGTAAGGGCTGCACGCTAGCAACGTTAAGTTGGCGTTGGCCAAGGGTTACCACCACTTGTTCTTTGGTTAAAGGTTGTGGTAGTGCTGCAACAGGCACCGAAACGGCGGCCCTTAAAGCATTGGGTTTAAACAGAGAAAGCAGCGGCGTGCCAGGCATGGCTAGTAAGCCTGTGGTGGCTGGCACGTCAATAATAGTGCCGTCGTAGGGTGCACGCAGAGTGAAAAAACCAGTTTGGCTTTTAGCTGTGGCGAGCTGTGCACGTTGAGCCGCTAGCTGAGCTTGCAGTGCCTTGTGTTCAGCTTCGGTACGCTCAATGGCCCCTTGGCTAAGGTATTTTTGTTGGTGCAAGGTGCGTTGGCGCTGCAACTCGTTGGTTAAAGCCTGTAGTTTTGCCTCGGTGGCAGCGGCTTGCGCCTGAAGGGCTTGTTGCTGTTGTTGTGCTTGGTTGGCATCGATAGCAAGAAGTTTGTCGCCCGCCTTAACGGTGTCGCCCGCATTAACATAAATATGCCGTACCACACCCTGCACTTGTGCTGCGATAGCAGTATTGTTGATGGCTTCAATAGCCCCTTTATAAGTGTTTACTGAGGCCACTGAGAGGCGCTGGACAGCCACTGTGTTGGCTGCTTCTGCATGAGCGAAAGAAGCGCCGCCTAAGCCAAGCACTAACACCATAGATAACAATCTAACCACTCACTCACTCCAAGTATTAGGTTTTTATAATATATGTTATTATGTGGTTAGATTTGCAAATAAGCAACTTCTAATTTAGTGTTTGTTTATGTGTTAATACTAGGTGTAGGGGATGATGGATAAAATTAATGAACAAGAATTAGCGCAATTGGCTAATTATTTTAAAGCGATGGGGGATCCAACCCGTTTGAAAGTGCTGCGGCTACTCAGTGCGGGGCGTTATAACGTTGGTGAGCTAGCGCAACAATGCCATTACAGTTCAGCAAATATTTCACGGCATTTGTCTGTGTTGCGCCAACAAGGATTAATTACCAGGCACACAGAAGGCACAAGTGTTTATTACCAGCTCACCAATGATGTGCCGGCTAGGCTGTGTGAATTGGTTTCTCAGCGCCTAGGCAGTTCTTTATAAAGTTTCCTTTTCATGGCAAAACCATGCCTTTATGGTGTGTTTTGCCGTTTCAATTTTTGGCTAGGTTTGGGTTTAGGCTCAACCAAAGCGGCAAAATTAATACTTAATACACAAAGTAATCTATCAACTAAAAAGTAATCGTGTTGTGTATAAATTAGCCTAACACCCTGTTTAAGGTCAGGGTATACGATAAGTTTTTTCTGAACTGTGTAGAGTGCTCTTTTTATCGCCTATTTTTGCTTGGTGAATGTTTTGATGTTGAAGTAATTTTGTAGTGAACATCGATAGCAACGGCAACTGGCAGTATGCCAAATTGGTTGGTTTAAGGAGCATATAAAAATGACTAAAGAAGCAGGTGGGGATACAGCGCAAGAGGAACCCATAACTAGGCAGCGCCGGAGTGAGAGGATTAGAGCCTCTGCACGGCGAGTGTTTATTTACCAACCCAGTGTTGGTTTAGTTCACCCAGCACTTATTCCTGGGGTTGGGGTGGAAAAAACCAAATTTGAATTTGATACTAACCCGACGGTGTTTGCCGTTTCGGGATTATTTATTATCAGTGTGATTATTTGGGCATTTCTAGCACCGAACACAATTTCTGTGGTGGGCAGCACCTCTTTGGCTTGGGTAACCACCAACTTTGGTTGGTTGTTTAGCTTGTTAGCCGCTGTGGTATTGGGCTACATGCTTATTTTGGGTTATAGCCGTACCGGTGGGGTGCGTTTGGGGGCCGATGATGAGCAGCCCGAATTCTCCACCATATCGTGGGTGGCCATGTTGTTTTCCGCAGGCATGGGAATTGGCTTGTTGTTCTTTGGTGCAGCAGAACCGCTCGCCTATTTCACCAATGTACCTTATGGCTTTGATGTGGCATCAGGCAGCCGTGAGGCAGCTAATGCGGCGATTGCACAAACTATTTTGCACTGGGGGGTAATCCCTTGGGCTTTTTATGCTTTAGTGGGTGGAGCAATTGCCTATAGCGCTTACCGCCGTGGTAGAACACCGTTAATTTCTGCCATTTTTGAGCCTGTGTTTGGTGAAAAAACCACTGGCCCAATGGGTGCAGTTATCGATATTTTTGCCATTATCGTTACCTTGTTTGGTACGGCGGTTTCATTAGGTTTAGGTGCTGTGCAAATTGGCCAAGGTATCCAAATTGTTATGGGTGGTGGCGAAATTGGTAATGAATTTATTGTCGGCATTATGGCTATCCTAACAGTGGCATTTATTTTATCGGCGGTATCTGGCGTAAAGCGCGGTATTCGTATTTTATCAAACACCAACATGGTGATCGCCGGCTCCTTGGCGTTGTTTGTGTTTGTAGCAGGGCCAACTCTGTTTTTGCTCAATTTCTTGCCTGCTGCTTTTTTATCCTTCTTTAAAGAATTCTTTAGCATGATGTCGCGCAATGCTAACCAGGGCCCTGAAGCGCAGGAATTTTTATCTAGCTGGACGATTTTCTACTGGGCTTGGTGGATTTCTTGGACACCTTTTGTGGGAATGTTTATTGCTAAAATTTCCCGTGGCCGCACCTTGCGTGAATTCGTAACTGTGGTGATTGTGGTGCCTGCCTCTGTGTGTGCGTTGTGGTTTATCATTTTTGGTGGTGCGGCAATCTCCATGGAGTTGGGCGGCGCGGCGCTTAGTGCATCGGGCTCCAACGAAGCTATGTTGTTTAATATGTTGCGTGAATTGCCTTTCGGCAGCATTACCGTGGTGTTAGCCATGCTTTCTATTGTGGTGTTCTTTGTTACTTCAGCCGATTCGGCTTCGATTGTAATGAGTTCCATGACCCAGCGCGGTAAGCCCGAACCTTCTTTTAAAGTAACGATTGTTTGGGGGGGGTTGTTGGGGGCTACGGCAGCGGCGCTATTACTAGCAGGTGGCGAGAATGCTCTGGGTGGTTTGCAATCCCTAATGGTAGTGTCGGCGTTGCCTTTTGCCTTTGTGGTGATCGGTATGATGTATTCTTGGGGCAAAGATTTAAGCACAGACCCTTACTTACTTCGCCGCCAATACGCTAAGGCTGCTATTGCTCAAGGTATCCGTTTAGGTATTGCTGAGCATGGTGATGATTTTGTTTTCAGCACTGGTGAGGTGGCAAAAGATGAAGGCGCTGGTGCCTGGTTAGATAGTGAAGATCCTAAGCTCACCAGGTGGTACACGGATATTGTGGAAGACGAAGTGGATATTGTGAGCGCTGAAGACGTGTTGCGTACGTTAACGCCTGGCCGCATTCAGCCGAAAGGGCCAGCACGCCCAGATCTCACTGCATCAGGTGATGAATCCATGGCTGCTGAAGGTGTAGTAAAAAAGAAAAAAGACGACCACTATCCCTTAATGTTGCCCCCGCCCTTAGTGGCGGGTGGCTTTTCTTGTTGCGGGCGCCACCGTTGTGGCGCCATGCCACTCCAACGCTTAAAAGCACGTGAAAAAGCAGTCTCATCGGCATAACCTAAGCTTAAGGCTAGGTCGGTAATGCGAATGTTCGTTAATGTAAGCTGCTGTTTAGCTTCTTCGAAGCGCAACGTTTCGAGCAACGTGCGAAACTGAACCCCTTTGTTGCGTAACTTTATTTGCAGTTGGCGTGGGTGAATATCCAGAATGCTTGCCACCGTGTTGAGATTGGCTTCGCCAGTGGCTAGTAAAGAGCGCAGCACTTGCTGGCAGCGGCCCACATAATCTATTGATATATTGCTTTCGGCGGCGCTGTATTCACGGGTGAGGTAATGCTTTAGCAAATGGCGTTGTTCACTGGGTTTTGCAGTGAGGATGGTTTTATCCCCAGCGATACTATTGTGTTGTTGAGCAAATAATACAGGCACATTGAAAATGCGTTCGTATACCTCTGTGGTGCTAGGCTCAGCATGGGAAAAGGTAACGTAATGGGGTTGCCAATGCTGGGCAAAAAACAGTTGCGCTGCTCGAAACACCACCCCCACCCCTAGTTCTATTAGTTGGCGCTGATCCACCAAGCCTGCAAGGCTTAGGTGATAGTGCAGCAACACATCCTCGCCTTTTTCCTCGGCATGCAAACGAATACCGGTAACGTGCAAATGAGCGTATTGGTTAGTAATGCGCACTAAATCGTGCACGCTTTCTGCTTGTGATAGCAATAATCCAAAAGTGCCAAACACTAAATAATCTCGTTGTTGGCTTAATTGCAAACCAAATTGTTGGTGGCCAGAACGTTCGGCTGCTAAGTTCAGTACTTGGCCTACGCGGGCATAGTCCACAAGTAAATCTTGGCGCCGTAGCACGATAGGATCTAAACCACATTCTCGCAAAAGGGTGTGGGCGTTTAATTGGTGTTGGCGGCAAAGGGCTTCAAAGCCTACAAATACTGCACTGCGGGCGCTTTGTGGATGAGGCATATTCGTAAAATGTCAGGTTTTTCTTCGTTAAATGACAAACTTTATTGGTGTGCCCACGTTAGGCTAAAGCAATAGGAAGAACAATAGGCGTGTAACGTATGAGCAAAAAAACATACCAAACTGATGTATTGGTGGTGGGTGCTGGTTTGGCCGGCATTTGTACTGCCCTAGAAGTGCTAAGCCAAGGCCAACGTGTGTTATTGCTTGATGGTACTGGGCAAGAACGCTTTGGTGGGCAAGCTAAAGAAGCCTTTGGTGGCATGTTGCTACATAACACCCCAGAACAACAACGTAATAAAATTATCGATTCAACGGAAAGTTTTTGGCGCGATTGGCAAACCGCTGCGCAGTTTCGCCCAGAGGATAAATGGGCTAAGCGTTGGGCAAAAGCCTATGTAGAGCACAACCGCAGCGATATTTATGATTGGTTGCAGCAACGTGGCATTCGTTTTTTTCCTGTGGTGCAGTGGCCAGAAAAGGGCAACTATGGCGATGGTAGTGCCGTGCCGCGTTACCATATTGCTTGGGGGTGTGGTGAGGGTGTTACTAATACCCTTATTAAGCATTTAGAAGAGCACCCACAGCGTGGCAAGTTAACTTTGCTGTTTGAGCATAAAGTGGCAGATATCACTTACCAAAATGGCCGAGTTGTGGGCTGCGTGGGGCAGGGCCCGGCGGGGGAGTTTACCGTGCAAGCAGAGCACACAGTGCTATGCAGTGGCGGCATTAACGGCAACCTAGCAAAAGTGCGTGCGGTGTGGGATCCCATTTATGGGCCGGCACCTAAGCGTTTACTAAGTGGCACCCACCCTAGTGCCGATGGCGCATTGCACGATGTAGTGGTGCGCATAGGTGGGCAAGTTAAAAACCTAGGTGATATGTGGAATTACGCTGCTGGTATCGAACACCCAGAGCCACAGTATCCGCACCATGGTTTAAGCATGATCCCCACACGTTCTGCTTTATGGATGGATGCACATGGCCGTCGCGTGGGCCCACAACCCATGATGACAGGTTTTGATACGCACGATTTATGCAAAATTACCGGCCATTTACCCCATCAATATACTTGGCAAATTATGAACAAGCGCATTGCAGACAAGGAAATTGCTATATCTGGTAGCGATACGAACCCGTATTTTCGCGATAAACAGATGCTGCGTTTGCTGCTGCAAGTGTTGCGTGGCAATCATAAACAAACCCAGTGGCTGATAAACCAATGCCCCGATGTGGTGGTGGGCAACACTGTGGAGGAATTAGCTGAAAAAATGCAAGCGTTAGAACCCGAGGTGCCCATTGATGTGGCGGGCATGCGTGCGGATATAGAGCGCTACGATCACATCGCCCGCTTACCTAAGGCGCTGCAGAATGACGACCAGCTGCGCCGCATTCAGCACTTGCGCCAGTGGCGAGGTGATCGTATGCGAACCTGTAATTCACAACCAATTATTGATAGTAAGCACTTACCATTAATTGCTATGCGTTTGCGTTTGATTAGCCGCAAAAGCATGGGCGGTATGCTTACCGATCTGCATTCACGTGTGTTAGATGATAACCAACAACCTATTCCTGGTTTATATGCTGCGGGCGAGGCCGCAGGCTTTGGCGGTGCTGGTATTGCTGGTATTCGTTCGCTTGAAGGCACTTTTATGCCTAACTGCATTTTTAACGGGCGCCGTGCCGCAGATGGCATTAAAGCGGGTTAAATTAATAGAATAAAATAACGGAGAATAAAATGAAGAAAACAGGTGCAGAATTAGCGACATTCGCGCTTGAGCAAGTTGGTGTTACTCACACGTTTGGCATCCCTGGCGTGCATAACACTGAGCTTTACGATGAGTTGAACAAATCGAAGCAAATCACTCCCACTTTAGTTACTCATGAGGTAGGTGCTGCCTTTATGGCCGATGCCATGAGCCGCACGGGCGACAGTATTGGTACTTTGGTCATTGTGCCGGCAGCGGGGGTAACCCATGCGGCTAGCGGCATTGGCGAAGCCTATTTAGGTGGTATTCCCATGTTAATTATTTCTGGAGGTATTCATACAGAAAGCGGCCATCACTTCCAGTTGCATGATATGGACCAGCACACCCTGCTTTCACCCATCACCAAGGGCAGCTTTCACATACGTTCCCATGCAGAAGTAATCCCCACCTTGTATGCCGCATACCAGTTAGCCATGCGCGGTGAGCCCGGCCCCGTTTTTGTGGAGCTGCCTTATAACATAGGTAACTTTTTAGGTGGTGTGGAGGATATGCCGAAATTTACTGGCTTAGAGCCGCAGCCTAAGTTTGATAGCACTTTGGTGCAGCAGGCGGCCGAATTGTTGGTGCAAGCTAAACAACCGGGCTTTTTCCTTGGCTGGGGCGCAGTGGGCTGTGAAAAAGAAATGGTGGAACTGGCTGAATTGTTAGGTGCTCCTGTAGCCACTTCTTTGCAAGGGCTAAGTGCTTTTCCTGGCAATCATCCACTGCACACAGGTATGGGGGCTGGCGCCTACTCTGTGCCTGCGGGCGAAAAAGCCTTTGCTCGTTGCGATGCCATGCTAGCTGTTGGCGTGCGTTTTGCTGAAATCCCCACTGGTAGTTTTAGCATGCAGGTGCCTGAGAATTTGGTGCATGTGGATATTAATCCAGTGGTGTTTAATGCTAATTACCCTGCTCGGGTAGCAGTGCAGGGGGATGCGCGCCAAGTTATTCCTGCTCTGTTAGAGGCGGTTAAAGCATTAGCACCTCAAGCCAAGGGGCAAGGCATGCCAGATCTTATCGCTAAACAAAAACAAGCTTACCGTGACCAATGGTTAGCCCATGATAGCGGTGACCGTGTTAACCCAGGTGCTTTTTTCAAAGCACTGCGTGAACAAACTAGCGACGATACGATTGTTGTGGCAGATGATGGTAATCACACTTATTTAGTGGCTGAGTTGATGCCTATTCACGGGGCGCGTCGATATATCTCTCCCACAGATTTCAATGCCATGGGTTATTGTGTGCCGGCAGTTATCGGGGCTAAGTTAGCTAATCCTAATACCCCTGTAGTGGGAGTGGTGGGCGATGGCGCCTTGCTAATGACAGGCATGGAAATGATAACCGCTGTGCGCCAAGAGCTCGGTGTGGTGGTGTTTGTATTTAGCGACGGGGAATTATCGCAAATTGCCCAAGCACAGGAAATACCGTACAACCGTAAAACTTGCACTGTGTTGCATGAATTTCAGGTGAAGTCTTTGGCTGATGCGGTGGGGGCCGAGTTCGTTGCAATAAATAGCGCCACCGATATTGAGGGTGGCATTCAGCAAGCGCTAGCACTGGCAGCGCAAAATAAGGCGGTTTATGTGGATGTGCGTGTGGATTACTCAAAGCGCACGCGTTTCACCAGTGGCATTGTTAAAGCCACCTTAAAGCGTTTTGCTTTCAAAGATCAGGTGCGCATTATTAGCCGTGCGGTGGTGCGTAAAGTTACGGGTTAGTGCTTTGCTCTAAATTAGGTGAGAGTGATTCTCATTGATAAATGCCCGCCGTCCGCTAAGATGAAGATCCATCATATGAAGGAGGCGGGCATGAAATTCGAGAGCATGTTAGGAAACTGTAACACTACTACAGTGGGTGATTTAGTGGGACGTTGCCCAGAAACTGCCGCTGTGTTTGGCCAGTATGGTGGCAATAATATTCACAGCGCCAACTATACTTTAGCGCAATTTGCCGAGGCCTATGATGTTGAAGAAAGCACTTTATGCCGCGCATTGTTTGATGTGTATATGGCGGTTAACCCTTTAGAAGATATGCCTAGCGCAGAATTACTTGCTTTGATTGCACGTGATTATGTGGCGGTGCGTGAAGAGGAGCTCGCCAAGTTGCACCGCTTAGCGCGCAAGATAGAAGCTGTGCATCGCGATAGCCCTGTGTTGCCTAAAGGTATTACTTTGTTAGTTAAAGCGCTGCAGAAAATGCTAGCCGAGCAAGTGCCTCGTGAAGGGCTTAATACCGAGGCATTACCTGCTGAGGCCATGCGGGAAGACCACCTAGCGATACGGGCACAAATAGAAAAAATTCGTGCCTGCACCACACAATATAAGGCACCCGAAGAAGCTTGCCGCTCTTGGCGCCGCTTGTACGCAGAGTTGCAAGCACTGGACACCTTGCTCGCAGAGCAAATATATCTTGAGCAAGATATCTTGCTGCCACGCATGGGGGCTTAATCAAGCAAGTTTTTCGCAACAGAGCCCCTATTAGTAAGCTGCTCCCCATTTATTGAGCAGGCTAGGGGGGTGGCTAGGATAAAGTGCTGCCAAGGGGGCCATGCTGTAAGATGCCTCATTTTTAGTTTCTCCGTTGGTAGGTTGCTATGCCCCATCAATCCATTTCTCCCATGGTTTATTTTACTTCGTTTGCGGCACTGCTAACTGGCGCCGTTGCCACCTGGGTGCCTTCGGGCTATGCGGTGGGGTTTATACTGTTTTTTTTGGCGGGCCTTCCCCTTGTGGTGGTGCCTAGATGGCGCGTGCCACTAAGCTGTGGCGATAAAACATTGTTGTTCACTATAGTGCTGTTTGGCGCCGTGTGGTTAGCTGAAGTTCTGTGGTGGGGGCAGCCCATGCGATTGTACGAAAAACCTGTGCGTTTTTTAGCAGCGGCGGCGGGGTTATTAGTGTTATTAACCCATCCACCTAAACCGGCGGCACTATGGGCCGGCATAGCGATTGGTGCTTGGGGGGCGCTGGGGTTGATGGGGTGGGAAAAGCTAGTGCTTGGGCTTGGCCGCAGGGAAGGCATTATTAATGCTATTCAGCTTGGTGGTTTAGCAATGTTGCTAGCCCTGCTTTGTTTAGCGGGTATGGGATGGGCGGTGCAGAAGAAGCATGCGCGCCGTTGGGTTATTTTTTTGGCCTCGGGTTGTGTGGCAGGAGTGCTAGCGTCGTTATGGACAGGTTCGCGTGGCGCATGGTTGGCTATGCCTGTGGGGTTGGTGATTGTTTACTTCGTTTATCGCCCATGGTTAAGCAAGGGTGTTGTTTTAGGGGTTGTGTTTTGTTTAACGGCTTTGTTGGCTGCTGCTATCGCCATACCGCAAACAGGGGTGCAACAACGGTTAGCTAAAGCTGTGCACGATGTGCAAATGTATGCTCAAGACACCACCATTCAAACCTCAAATGGTGGCCGTTTTGAGGTGTGGAAAGCTAGCCTGTGGATTATCCAAGAGCGCCCTTGGTTTGGTGTGGGGGAAACAGGCTTTGCGGAGCGCATTCAAGAGTTCGCGCGCACAGGAAAAGTGGCTACTTATGCGCAACGGTTTCGCCACGCGCACAATGAAGTGCTCGATGTGCTAGCGAAGCGCGGGGTAATTGGTTTTGCTAGCTTATTGTTGCTTTATGCTGTGCCTTGGCGTTTGTTTAGCCGTGAATTAAAGGCGCTTTCTTTAGCGCAACGCGCCTATGCAGCTGGTGGGTTGTTGGTGGTGGGCATGATAGCTACTTTTGGTTTAACACAGGCGTTTATTGGTGGCCACAACAGCGGCATTATGGTGTATTTGGTATGGGTGATGTTATTTTATGTGCTGCTAACGCGCCCACAATCACATGTTCCACCTGCATAAAAACCCACGTTGCTATTCGGTAACTGGTTAAAGGATGGTACGCTTAAAGCGTTATTTGTAATGGTTTACCCACCTTTTAAGAGGACATTCTAATGAGCGATGTTTGGTTAACGTCTTTGCTTACCGATACCCCCCAAGAGGGCTTTGAATTAGCTATCACTTTAAGCCGACGAGGGGTGAAATCCACCCAGCCCGATGCCGAGGTGCTACACAAATTGCGCCCAGTGTACGCCAATGATGCTGATAGCCTTACCGCTGCTTCACATGTGATTGCAGTGAATTTCCAAACCGTGGCAGCAGCAAATAATTATTGGCGCGATAATTAAATCTAAACCTGAGGCACTATGCAGATAGTGCCTCACCTCTTCATTAAGGCTGTGCTCGTGTAAGGTATACCCTTTATACTTTTCTGCCTAGGCAGTGTATGCAAACGCTATAGTGTGCTGAAAATATTGCAGGATATCCTTATGAGCGATACAAGGCCCCATTCTTGGCGGTTTTTTTATGCAGGTGGTTTCGAGCAGGTACATTTAGATACTCCAGAAGATTTAGCGGCCCTGCGCCAATTAGATCAAAAACTTTGGGCAACCCTAGCTTGCCCAACCTATGGTTTAGATGTGGACCAGCGGCTGTTGCAATATATCGACACTGATGAGGATGGCCGTATTCGTGCGCCAGATATTTTGGCAGCAATTGATTGGACACTTTCTCGGTTAGCTGATCCCAACTTATTGTTTGCCGAGAAGGGTTTGCAATTATCATCATTTAAAGCCACACCTGAAGGCAAAAAACTGTCGCTTACGGCATTGCGGTTGTTGAGTGTGCTAGGGCGTGATCATAAGAAAAAACTTACCGCGGCAGATACGCAAAACTTAAGCTTATTATTTCCCCCTCAGCTACCGAATGGCGATGGTTTAGTGCCGGCTACACTTACTAATGAAGCAGAGCTGAAAACAGCTATTGCCGATATTATTCGTTGCTTAGGGGCAGAAATAGATAGAAGTGGCGAACCTGCTATTTCGCAAGAAAAGATCAACGTTTTTTTTACCCAAGCCCAAGCATTGCACGATTGGCACCTTGGCCAAGTTACTGTGGCGCCTTTTGCTGAAAAAACACCCGCTGCAGCAGCATTGCTAGCAAGCCTACGCGAAAAAATAGAAGATTATTTTAGCCGCGTGAAATTAGTGGCATTTGATCCACGAGCAGCAGCAACGATTAATGGTGAGGAAGAGGAGTTAGTGCGTTTATCGGCGCTTAGCTTGGCTGATACCGAGGTATTAGCTTGCTTGCCACTGGCTAAAATAGGCGAAACCTTAACTTTACCCCTGGGCCACGGTATCAACCCCGCTTGGTACCCACAGTTAAAGCAGTTGCGTGAACAGGTGATTGTGCCTTTGCTCGGTGAGGTGCGCAGTATCACCGAGGCACAGTGGAAAATGATACTCGCCCAGTTTTCGGAATATTATGCTTGGCAGAAAAACCAGCCAGAAGCCGAAATAATCGCTCCATTAGGGTTGCCTCGTATTGCTGCATTAGTTAGCCAAAATATTCAGCAGCGTTTGCTTGATCTGGTGGCAGAAGATGAGGCTGTGAAGGAGGCCGCCAACGGCTTATTAGACCTAGACAAACTGTTACGCTGCCAAGAAGGGCTGGTTGAACTGTTAAAAAACTTTATTTCCTTTGAGTTTTTTTATAGCCGTAAAAAGCGGGCTATTTTCCAGGCTGGCACCTTGTACATCGATGGCAAGAGTTGTGATTTAGTGGTGGAAGTGAAAGATGTAGAAGCGCACGCTGTGGTGGCCGCTAACAGTAATAACTATTTGCTTTATTGCCGTTGCACTCGCCGCGGCATGCCGGTGAACAACCGCGAAGAAATGCATATCGTGGTAGCGGTAACAGCAGGCAGTGAAGGTGGCTTAGTAGTGGGGCGTAATGGCTTATTCTATGATCGCCATGGCTACGATTGGGATGCCACGGTGGTGAAAGTGGTTGCTAGCCCTATTAGCATTAGGGAGGCGTTTTGGTCGCCTTATCGTCGCATTGCCATGCAAATATCAGAACAATTACAAAAGTTTGCTGCAGACCGCGATGCTGAGGTGGTGCATAAAGCGGCCTTAGCAACAGAAAACAGCAGCGCCGGGGACAGCAAAACAAAAGCATTTGATATCGCTAAGTTTGCTGGGGTGTTTGCGGCCATTGGCCTAGCTATGGCGGCCATAGGCACGGCTTTCGCTGCGTTAATAAAGAGTTTGCGAGCACTGGATTGGTGGCAATGGCCCTTAGTGGTGCTTGGCGTGGTGGTGCTTGTTTCTGGCCCTTCTATGCTGTTGGCTTGGTTTAAGTTGCGCCGCCGTAACTTGGGGCCCATTTTAGATGCTAACGGTTGGGCAGTGAACACACGCGCTAGGATCAGTTTGCTATTTGGTAGCCAGCTTACCCAGTTAGCGACGTTGCCAGAAGGGGCAAAGCGCACCATGTATGAGTTTCACTCAGGTAGCCGTTATCTTGTGCCGCTGGTGTGGCTTTTATGTTTTGTGGCAATAGGTGCGGCGGTTTATTGGTACCACTTTCTGCGTTAGTGTTGCGCAGCCTTAGTGAACCTGTTTACCTAGGTGCTGGCAAAATAATAAAGCGAGAAAAAGAATGACAAAACATAATTTCGACGAAGCAATCCAATTGGCCCCCGTGGAGGGCAACCTGTTTGCGGGAGTGCTCACAGAAAGTTACAACAATATGGTGGGGCCTTTTGGCGGCATTACCGCGGCCACGCTATTACAAGCAGTGATGATCCACCCCGAGCGCCTTGGCACGCCAGTGTCGCTTACGGTTAACTTTGCTGGGCCACTTTCTTTAGGTGAATTCACCATTGAAGCCACCCCTATGCGCACGAATAATTCCACCCAACATTGGTTTATTGTGCAGCGGCAAGATGGTGTGGTAACCACCACTGCTAGCGCTTTTTTTGCCTTGCGTAAAGATACTTGGGCAGAACAAGAGCTAGCGATGCCGAGTGCTCCCTCTGCGGAAACCGTAGCACCAGTGGCAGCAAGGTTTACGCCGCACTGGGTGGAAAATTACGATATACGTTTTGTTGAAGGTGGTTTTGATCCCGCCAAGGCAGAACCTAGGGATAGCTCACGCAGTGTAATGTGGGTGCGCGAGAAACCAGAGCGTTTATTAGATTTCCAATCCTTAACTGCTATTGGTGATTCTTTCTTTCCGCGTATGTTTATTCGCCATCAAACACCGATGCCAGCTGGCACGGTTTCCATAACTTTGCAATTCCATGCCACACAAACAGAGCTACAAGAAGCAGGTAGTGCGTTTTTGTTAGCCAGTGCGCAAGCCAACCGTGCGCAGCAAAACTATGCAGACCAAACCGCACACTTTTGGAGCCCTACGGGTAAGTTGTTGTTAACTAGCCACCAAATGGTGTATTTCAAGCATTAGTGATGGCCGGCCTGAAGGGGTTTGCCTTTCAAAGCCGCGTGTTTTTGTTACAGTGAAAGGGCCAAGCACATTGCACGCTAGGAGTGAGTAATAACGATGAGTAAAGTGGTTTCTTTGAGCCAGTACAGGCGTGCTAAAAACAGGCGCGGCATGTGCGCTCACGGTTTTCACAAGTGGCAGGTTTGGCAAGCTAAACAATTCGATGTGCAGCAAGGAAAATTGGTAACGGTTTACCGTTGTAAGCGTTGCCAACAACAAAAAGTATTAACTACCTAAGGGGGTTATATGTCAGAAGAATCGCAGTATCGCATTGAGACCGATAGTTTAGGCGATGTTCAGATCCCAGCCGATGCGCTATGGGGGGCCCAAACACAACGGGCCGTAGATAACTTCCCTACCTTTGCGCGCTTGCCTTTCGAGTTCATTCAAGCTGTGGCCCATATTAAGGCGGCCGCAGCTAGGGTTAATAACGAAAAAGATGTGCTTTCTGCAGATAAAGCTAAGGCTATTGTGGATGCCGCGGAGCAAATTATTGCGGGGCACTATAGTGATGCCTTTCCGGTGGACGTGTATCAAACGGGGTCGGGCACTAGCACCAACATGAACATGAACGAAGTGATTGCCCACTTATGCAACAATAAAGGCATAAAAGTGCAACCAAATGATCATGTGAATTGCAGCCAAAGCAGCAATGATACGATCCCCACCGCTATCCACATCAGTAGCCTAATGGTACTTGGGCAACAGCTGTTGCCAGCAATTAGCAGCCTTAAATATATCTTGCAAGAACGTGCTAATGAATACCAAACGGCTATTAAAACGGGCCGTACACACTTAATGGATGCCACACCGATTACCTTTGGCCAAGAAATTACTACTTGGCTAAAGCAGGTGGAGTTTGCTGAACAAAAGCTGCTGCAGGCACAACAAGATCTAAGTTTTATCCCTCAAGGTGGCACCGCAGTGGGCACAGGCATTAATGCGCCAGAGGGTTTTGCACCTGCCATGGCTGAACAGCTTAGTGCGCAAACCGGCTTTTCGTTGCAGGCGCTAGAGCACCTTTTCGAAGGCCAAAATGCTATTGACCGGCCCTTGGTGTATTCCGCCGCTTTGCGGGGTTACGCTGTGGTGTTAATGAAAATGTGTAACGACTTGCGCTGGTTGGGCAGTGGCCCTTTCCACGGGTTAGGGGAATTGGCAATTCCCGAGTTGCAGCCGGGTTCTTCCATCATGCCGGGTAAGGTTAACCCCGTGGTGTGCGAATCGGTGCTGATGATTAGTGCACAGGTGATGGGCTTGGATCAAAGTAACCAAATTGCTGGGCAAAGTGGCAATTTTCAGCTCAACGTTATGTTGCCCTTGGTGGCAAAAAACCTATTTGATATGGGCACTTTATTAAGCCAAGGCACTACTATTTTGGTAGAAAAAGTACTCACAGGCATGCAGTTTCATACTGCTGAGGTGGCCCAGCAGGTGGCCATGAACCCCATGTTAGTAACAGCGTTAGCTCCTATTATTGGTTACCGTACAGCCGCTAAAATAGCCCAAGAGGCAGTAAGCACAGGGCGCACCATCGAGCAAATAGCTGCTGAAAAAACGGATCTTAGTGAAGAGCAATTGCGTAAACTGCTAGATCCCTTAGCACTAACGGGGCAGTAACAAATGGGGCCTTAATGGGCCCTATTATCATGTTGAACGAGAACCTTTGTGCTGAACTATCGTGTTATTCGCTCGCACCGTAAAACCATTGCTTTGCAAGTGTCGGCGGCCGGTGAGGTAACGGTGCGCGCGCCCCTGCAGGCGCCTGCGGCGTTGATCGAAGAGTTTGTTGTTAGTAAAAAACGCTGGCTGCAGCGCACACAGCGGCGGTTGGCAGCGCGGCCAAAACCACTGCCGCTCACCCTTGGGGTGGGCGATGAAGTACCTTATTTAGGTGCCATATTACGGCTGCAGTGGGGGGAGGTAGGCCAGGCAGCCCAGCGTAGCGGCGGCAGCCTT
>Ga0079226_10001027_pt1 | contig 21115 bp, 17 predicted proteins | sample Poulit2014_FD_76345 | JGI IMG/M metagenome (GOLD analysis project Ga0079226, IMG submission 76345) | Agricultural soil microbial communities from Georgia to study Nitrogen management - Poultry litter 2014 | ecosystem: Environmental > Terrestrial > Soil > Agricultural land | place: USA: Georgia... | reverse complement strand
AATGCCAGCATTAACAGCAGGTTGCCCATCGACAGTAGCTCAACCAGATCAGCTAAAACTAGGCCAACGCCGGTTTGTGAAACGGCACCAACAATAACGCCGGCTGTTGCTGTGGCGATACCAATGCCGATCATATTGCGCGCACCGGTGATCAGTCCTTCACGTAGATCCACGAAACCATCTAGCCAGCCGCCGTGGTTATAACTGTGATCTTTGCGCATCCAAGTCAAGATAGGGCGTTGGGTGATTAGAATAAAAATTAAGATGACACTGCCCCAAAATGCTGAAAGGCCAGGGGATAAGCGTTCAACCATCAAGCACCAAACCAGCACCACTACCGGTAAAATAAAATGTAAGCCGGATAATAGAACGGTACGGGCGTTGGGCAGTTGTTCTAAGGGTTTATCCGGATCTTCGACTTCTAATGGTGGGTTACTAGCGGCAATTTTAAGCAACCATAAATAGGTTAAAGCTAATAATATGCCGATAACTATCAGCGCATGCTCGCCTAAGGCAGGTTTAAGCCAACCTAAACCATAATAAACAAATAGAGAGATGCCAGAAATTAAAGCACTGCCAAAGGCGAAGCCGATTAAACGGCGTAGCCAAGGTTTTGGTTGATAGCCACTAATGGGTTGCATGCCCAGCTTAAGGGCTTCTAGGTGCACGATATAGAGTAGGGCAATATAGGAAATCGCTGCAGGTAAAAAAGCATGTTTAATGATTTCCACATAGGGAATACCCACATACTCCACCATCAAAAATGCCGCAGCGCCCATGACTGGCGGCATAATTTGTCCGTTCACAGAGGAGGCAACTTCTACTGCACCGGCTTTCTCCGAAGAAAATCCAACTTTTTTCATCATTGGAATCGTAAAAGTACCGGTGGTGACGACGTTGGCAATGGACGAACCTGAAATCATTCCAGTCAGACCCGAAGCAACCACAGCTGCTTTAGCAGGGCCACCGCGCATATGGCCCAGTAAGCTAAAGGCCAGCTGAATAAAATAATTGCCGGCACCGGCGCGTTCTAATAAGGCACCAAACAGAACAAATAAGAATACAAAGCTGGTAGAAACACCGAGAGCAATGCCGAATACACCTTCAGTGGTGATCCACTGGTGATTAGCCAAAGCAGTAAAGCTCACGCCGCGGTGGGCGAGCAGATCCGGCATATAAGGGCCAGCAATACTGTAGGTTAAAAAGACTAAAGCAATAATCGCCAGCGGTGGCCCGAGAGTACGTCGGGTGGCTTCCAACAGCATTGGAATACCCACGCAGGCGGTGATTAAATCGGCAGTGGTTAAGCTACCGGGACGTAAAGCTAAGTCTTGATAAAAAATAAATAAGTAGGCCGCACTGGCGGCAGCCACTAGGGCTAATGCAATATCCACTAAAGGCACATAGTTGCGTGGTGACCTTTTAAAAGCGGGGTAGGCTAAAAAAGCCAATAGTAAGGCGAAAGTAAGGTGGATCGAGCGTGTTTCTGTGTCATTAAATACACCGATGCGGAAAATAAATGGCAGCGGTGAAGCAATCCACAATTGAAACAGCGACCAGAGTAAAGCCAAGCCGGCAATAACCTGCGCCATAATGCCATCAGGCATACGGGCGCCTGAGTCTTGGGCAATAAGTTCTTCAGCGGAAAGGTGTTTATCGGACATGGCAGCTAACCTGCAAAATTGTGTAAGGACCAATACGCCAGTGCGCGGTCAGGCACTGACGTATTGGGAGAGTGGAACCCAGTGAGTGGCTAAGTTTTATAACCAGCCACGCTCTTTGTAGTAACGTACCGCACCTTCGTGCAGTGGTGCTGATAAGCCTGCATCAATCATTTCTTCTGCTTTTAAATCGTTAAAGGCAGGGTGTAGGCGCTTGAAACGGTCAAGGTTATCAAAAACTGATTTGACCATTTGGTAAACCAATTCTGGACTGGTGTTACTGCTGGTGGAAACAACGGCTTTACCACCAATGGAAGGGGTTGGTAAGTCATTACCAGTGTACATACCACCTGGGATTTCAGCTTTGGTGTAGTAGCTTTTTTCAGCGAGTAGCTCATCAATTTCAGGGCCGGTCACTGGCACTAAAACAGCGTCTACTGTGGTGGTAGCCTCTTGAATAGCACCGTTGGGGTGACCAACAAAGTAGGTCATGGCATCAATGTTGTTGTCATTCAGTGCACTGGCTTGCTCGGCTGCTTTGAGTTCAGCGGCTAACGCGAAACTGCTGCGATCCCAGCCTTTTTTCTGCATGATTTCATCAAGGGTGTCGCGCTGCCCAGAACCTGGGTTACCAATGTTGACACGCTTGCCTTTAAGGTCATCAAAGTTAGCAATGTGGGAGTCACGGCGGGCCAGTACAGTGAACACCTCACTTTGCAGTGAGAACAGCGCGCGAATATCTTCCATGGCGCCTTCAGCTGCAAAAGGCGCTAAACCTTTCATGGCTTTATATTGATGGTCAGACTGCATTACGCCAAAATTAAACTCACCGCTGCGGATACCATTAACGTTGGCCACGCCACCACCACTGGCCGGTGCGTTACAACGAATACCGGTGTCTTTACTGTCACGGTTAACAAAACGGCAGATGGATTGACCTGCCACGTAATACACACCGGTTTGTCCGCCGGTACCTATAGTAATGTACTTCTCTTCGGCTTGTGCCACACCGCCCATAGCCATGCCTGCAAGGGTCATGGACAGGGCCCATGCTAGAGTTTTACCTTTTATCATGGGTTTCTCCTTAATTATTTTAAACGCAACAGCAGTATCGATGCGCTTTGTTATAGGTTGCTAAGCAGCAATAGCTACGGAGCAACATACAAGCACTTTAATCGCTTTTTTTGCTAAAGACTATTAGCTTAAGGTTTTTTGAAAAACCTTAGAATTACGTTGGAAATTATATAAAGATGCTTTGCTACTTGGTAGCTGTTCAAGGGTACTGGCTTGGAAGCCGCGCTCCTGAAACCAGTGTGCGGTACGTGTGGTCAACACAAACAGCGACTCGAGTTGTAAGGCTCGTGCGCGACGCTCAATACGCGCCAATAACATATCGCCACGCCCACCATCACGATAGTCTGGGTGCACTGCCAGGCAGGCCAGCTCACCGGTGGCCTGCTCAGGGAAGGGGTAGAGCGCTGCGCAGGCAATAATTAAACCGTCACGCTCAACCACACTAAACTGATTGATTTCCCGTTCAATTAAGTCGCGGGAGCGGCGTACCAAAACCCCTTGTTTTTCTAAAGGACGAATCAGCTCCAGCAAGCCACCCACATCTTCAATTTGTGCTTCACGCACGTGTTCAAATAGACCTTTATCAAGCAGCGTGCCGCCGCCATCGCGGGTGAACAGCTCGGTCAGTAATGCGCCGTCGAGCTGATAACTGATGATATGACAACGGGGTACGCCACCTTGGCATGCATTAACTGCAGCTTGGAGCAGTTCGGCTTGTTCAAGCTGCTTATGCGCTTTAAAGCGTTGTAAATGCGCGGCAGCTTGCTGTGTGTGTAACTCTCGAAGCAGCTCGCCTGAAGCGTCTAGTAGTCCTTGTTCGGCGCTAAACAATAGAAGTTTATCCGCTTTTAAATCAATGGCGGCACGCGTAGCAATGTCTTCACTGGCTAAATTAAAGGTTTCGCCAGTGGGTGAATAACCGATGGGCGGTAATAGCACGATAGTGCGGTCATCCAGTAAACGTTGAATGCCTTTGTTATCAATGCGCCGTACTTCACCTGTGTGTTGGTAATCAATACCATCGATCACCCCCAGTGGGCGCGCTGTGACAAAGTTCCCTCCGGCGACTCTCAAGCGTGCGCCTTGCATGGGGGAAGCGGCCATATCCATGGATAAGCGTGCTTCGATGCTTGCACGTAACTGGCCTACTGCATCCAGTACACAGCTTAAGGTGGCAGCATCGGTGACGCGTAAGTCTTGATGGTAATGAGATTCTAAGCCTAAGCGTGCTAAGCGCCCTTCAATTTGCGGCCTAGAGCCGAAGGCTAAAACCAAGCGCACACCAAGACTGTGCAGTAACACCAGGTCATGCACGGTATTGCCAAAGTTTTCATGGGCAATACTTTCACCAGGCAGCATCACCACAAAGGTACGCTCACGGTGAGCGTTGATATAGGGTAGAGAGTGGCGCAGTGAATTAACGTAATTGTGCATAAGTGTATCCAGCCACGTAGACCGCTCAATGAAGAGTTTAGGGTATTAAAAATACTCAATTATAACTGAGTCGATAGTACATATTTTCCAGCACCACAGTTTGTGCAGTACTGGAAAACCAGTATGGCAGATTATAAAAAGGTCAGTTTTAAAATACTAAAGAACACAATGGAGAGGAATGCGCCGGCCGGCAAGGTTATTAGCCAAGACATAAAAATTGAGCCGATGACTCGCAGGTTGAGCGCGCTGATACCACGTGCCAGCCCAATACCTAGCACGGCACCAACTAGGGTATGAGTCGTTGATACAGGCAAGCCAATGGCTGATGCACCCACTACCGTAGAGGCGGTGGCCAACTCAGCAGCAAAACCACGGCTGGGGGTCAATTCAGTAATACCACGACCCACGGTAGCAATGATTTTATAACCATAGGTAGCCAAACCAACCACAATACCCACAGCACCTAATAACAATACCCAGGTGGGTACTGCAGATTTAGCAGTCAGCTCACCCACCCCGTGACTTTGAATCACCCCAGCAATGGCGGCCAGTGGCCCTACCGCATTGGCAACATCGTTAGCACCGTGGGCAAAAGCCATGGCACAGGCGGTAAAAATCATCAGGGTGGCAAATACTTTTTCTACGCTGGCAAAGTAAGTGCTGCGGTTGGCATCGGGATCGATTTTAATACGGCGCAGCAAGAAAATACCCAGCAGCATGACGGCAATACCCACACCCACTGCCAAGAGCACGCTTTGTTCATCATTAATGTTTAACCCCACATGCTTGAGCCCTTTAGACAAGGTCATCAGGGCAACCATAAAGCCGGTTAGAAACATATAAAAAGGCACATAACGCTTGGCATTATCGAAGGGGCTATCGGTATTAATAATCAGTTTTTGGACGCTGACGAATAATCCAAAGGCGAGCATTCCGGATAAAAAGGGAGTGACGACCCAACTGGCCATGATGGGTAGAATTGCGCTCCAATGCACAGAGTCAAAAGAGACGCCAAATGCAGCAAACCCAACCACCGCACCTATGATGGTGTGAGTGGTGGATACGGGCCAGCCCTGGTGGGTGGCAATCAGTAGCCAAGTACCTGCTGCCAAAAGAGCCGACATCATCCCTAATACCAGTAGATCTGCGGTCATCACATCGATATCAACGATGCTGTTTTTAATGGTGTCGGTGACTTCACCACCGGCCAAATAAGCTCCACAGAACTCAAAGACCATTGCCACAATAATGGCTTGTTTGATGGTTAGGGCGCGTGAGCCAACTGAAGTCCCCATGGCATTGGCAACGTCATTGGCACCAACGCCCCAAGCCATAAAAAAACCAAAAAGACAGGCCAGTACTAAAAGTATAAAGCCGTAGTCTGTTAAAAGTTCCATAAAAAACCCGCTAGTTTCAGGTGAGGCACGCTAAAGGTAGATTAGCGTGCTAGCAATTGTTCTAGTCGGTTACCGATGCGTTCTGCACGGTCGGCGACATCACCGATCCACTCGAGGATGGTGTAGAGAAACATGACATCAACAGGTGGCAGGTCTTTCTCTATTTTGAAAAGCGCACGGCGCGCTTCGATTTGCATGCGGTCGGTATCTTGCTCGATGTCTTCCAAAACTTCGATCATGGCAGTGACGCGATTGACTTCACGGTTGCCAAAGCCGGTTTCAAGGATTTCATCCAGCTCGTTCATCGCGGTTAAGGCTTGTTCACTGGCATCGACTACGCGTTGCACAAAAGCAAGGATCATTGGCTGTAGGGGTTGCGGGATGGTCATTTGGCGACCGAGCATCAAACCTGCAATGTCTTTGGCGCGGTTGGCGACTTTGTCCTGTACACTGAGCAGCTCAAGTAAATCAGAGCGTGGTACCGGTAAAAACAGACTTTTAGGGAGGTGGATGCGCACATTGCGTTTGAGTTTGTCGGCTTCATTTTCCAGCCGAGTCATCTCTTTTTGTACCTGTTCAACACGCTCCCAGTCTTCCATTATGACGGCTTGAAAGAAAGGCACTAAACTTGCAGCACATTCATGTGCTTTGGCAATGTGCTGCTGCATTGGCCCAATGGGCGAACGACCAAATAAACTAACAAACGGGTTTATCGACATAGTAGAGCTGCGCTCGAATTGGTAATGACAACTGATGATTATACGATGTAGTAGTAGCGTTCGACCAGTGTCGCGATAAATTAGCAACATTTTGAAATGAGAAGAGCATGTCGAAAGAAACCGAAATCAAGCTTAAAGTCAGCCCTGAAAGCTTAGTTAAGCTGCGTGAGCACCCCGTGCTAGAGGCACGCAGTGCTGCTCAATGGCAGACCCGAGAATTACTCAATAAGTATTATGACACCAGCGAATTTGCTTTAGCTAATGCTCAGGTGGCACTGCGAATTCGTCGCGATGCTGAGCAATTTATTCAAACCTTGAAGACTAAAGGCGCCAGTGTTGCTGGGTTATCGGTGCGTAATGAATGGGATTGGTACTTAAAAAGTAACCGTTTAGTGCTCAGTCACTTGGATGATAATTGTTGGCCAGAAAGTTTAGGTGAGCTGGATAAAAAACAACTGCAAGCTATTTTTAACACCGATTTTAAGCGTGAACTTGTCGAGCTGCGCTGGCAACGGGAAGGTGTTGAAACCATTGTTGAGGTGGCCTTGGATCAAGGCTTAGTGATTGCCGGTAATCAGCAAGATGAGCTTTGTGAAATGGAGTTGGAGCTCCGTGCTGGTGAACCCATTGCGCTTTTTGAGTTGGCGTTAGAGTTGGCTGCCGATGTGCCTTTAATGCCCAGTGACATTAGTAAAGCAGAGCGCGGTTACCGTTTACTGGATGCCAGCAGTTATAAAGTCAGTGCAGCAGCGGCGCAGCTCTCTGCCCATCAACCACTGGATGAGGCGTTTTCGGCACTGGCTTGGCAGTTGCTTGGTAATAGCCAGCGTTTGGCAGAGCAGTACAGCTTTAGTGGGCATTGGAAGTTATTGGAGCAATGGCTGCAGCAACTGCTCAGTTTGCGCGCACTACTTGCCAGCTTAGGACAGGCAGCGCCGCGTGCTTCCAGCAGTGCGTTACGTGAACAGTTGGATGCTTTACTAGAAGACTGGCGTGAAGTGATTCAAAGCGGTAGCAGCGAGCAAAGTATCCGAGCCGCAATGCCTGAGCAGTTTGCCAATGAGCTTAAGGATACCCGTTGGGGGCAGTTTTCCTTACATATGGCGCTGTGGCTGCAAAGTAAGCAGTGGCAGGAACAACGCAATGCTCGCGGCGCTCGTCAGGGAGCTGCAGGTTTACAAAAATGGTTATTGCAGTACCTGACAACAGAGCTCGAAGCATTACAGGTGGCACGATATATTCGTCAGCCAGAAGATTTTGCTGAACAGACGCCACGGCTTGAGCGGCTGCTAGTCTGGTTGCAAGCAGCGCGTCAAGTGACCGAGCTGACCGAGGTTGACCGTTTATTTGGTGGATTGCGTGAGTTGTATCAGCTTGCTACACAGCCATTAACTGCGCAGCTGTTGGCAGCGCGTCGTGAGTCTTTAAGCTCAGTACAGAGCGGTCAAGCGTGGAAGCAGTTGTTGCGTTAAACTGAGCCCCTCGAGAAAGTGTGCATGATCGCAAGGTAAACGGCATCATGCATACACCAGTTCAATGATTAAACAGGGAAAAGCCCATGCCAGCGTCTTTAGCCAATGCACCCGACCGACTTTTGGATTTAAATGAAGTCTTGGCCGAGTTGGTAAGGCAAGGGCATATTGAGCAAGATACAGCGGAGCAGTGTTTAAGCGCTCGGCGTGGTGACGTCACTACAGTGCAGATGCACCCACTGGAATATATCGCACGCCAAAAGCTGGCTGATCAGCAAAATCCAGCACGTACCTTAGACTTAGAAAATCTCACCTTGTGGTTAGCTAAATGGGCACAACAGCCGTACTTGCGCATAGATCCGTTAAAGATTGATGCCACTGCGATCACTGCTGTGATGTCTTATGCTTTTGCGCAGCGTCATAAAATACTTGCTGTTGAAGTGACCAGTAATTATGTGACCATCGCCAGCGCTCAGCCATTTAGCCGTAGCTGGGAAGATAATTTAGCCCATGTGTTACGCCGGCCGATTAAGCGGGTAGTGGCTAATCCAGTGGATATTCAACGTTTCACCACTGAGTTTTATCGTTTGGCCCGTTCCGTGTCTGGGGCTTCCGCGACAGACCAGTTCAGCAGTGGTGTGGGCAATTTTGAGCAGCTGCTCAATTTAGGTGCCAGTGATCAAGAGCCCGATGCCAATGATGCGCACATTGTTAATATTGTTGATTGGCTGTTCCAATATGCCTTTCAACAGCGTGCCAGTGACATTCATATTGAGCCGCGCCGTGAGCAAGGGGCAGTGCGCTTTCGCATTGATGGGGTGTTGCACACCGTGTATCAATTCCCCGCGCAAGTCACCATGGCAGTGGTCAGCCGTTTAAAATCTTTGGGCCGCATGAATGTGGCGGAAAAACGTAAACCCCAAGACGGCCGAGTAAAAACCAAAACTCCAGATGATCACGAAGTGGAGTTGCGCCTGTCTACATTGCCCACTGCCTTTGGTGAAAAAATGGTCATGCGTATTTTTGACCCTGAAGTGCTCACCAAGTCGTTTGAACAATTGGGCTTTTCCGCTGATGACTTACAGCGTTGGCGCAGTATGACTGAGCAACCCAATGGCATTATTTTAGTCACAGGTCCCACCGGTTCAGGAAAAACCACCACTCTGTACAGCACCCTGAAACAGCTGGCCACCGAAGAAGTCAATGTCTGCACCATTGAAGACCCCATCGAAATGATTGAGCCGTCCTTTAATCAGATGCAGGTGCAGCACAATATCGATTTAACCTTTGCCAGTGGGGTGCGTGCTTTAATGCGCCAAGATCCCGATATCATTATGGTGGGTGAAATTCGTGATTTAGAAACTGCAGAAATGGCTATTCAGGCGGCTTTAACCGGTCACCTTGTGCTGTCCACTTTGCACACCAATGATGCGGCCAGTGCCATTACGCGCTTGCTGGAGTTAGGGGTGCCTTATTATTTACTTAAAGCCACTTTGCTGGGGGTTATGGCGCAGCGCTTAGTGCGCACCCTGTGTCCAGACTGTAAACAGCCGGTGGACATTAATGCAGCGGATTGGCAAGCACTGACGCAGCCGTGGAATGCGCCACTGCCAAAAACTGCACAGCAAGCAGTGGGGTGCTTAGAATGCCGTGATACCGGTTATCGAGGGCGTACCGGGGTGTATGAAATCATGCTGCTGAATGATGCCATTAAGCCCTTAATCATGGCCGATACGGACTTGGTTAAATTAAAGAATCAAGCATTTCGCGATGGCATGCGCAGTTTGCGTTTGTCCGGAGCGCAGAAAATAGCTGCAGGGCAAACCACCTTAGAGGAAATTTTGCGGGTAACGCCACAAAGCCAACAAAAATAGGGTCAATGGTTATGGCGTAAGCTAATGGAGTCCGTGTCCCGTTGAGCAAAGCAATACGTTAAAGTGACAGCTCGGTAGAGCACAGTGTTACAGATAGAGCTTGGCGCTGCAGCATCCAGCGCTGGGCTGATCAAAGAAGGCCTTAACAAATATTGACGATTGAGTGATCTATGTGTTTAGTGGTTTTTTCTTGGCAACCCGGTAGTCCACAGCCCTTGTTGCTGTTAGCGAACCGTGATGAAGTGCATCAGCGGCCCAGTGCACCACTGGCGCAATGGGCAGATCAGCCGAGTGTCTATGCAGGGCGAGACCTTGAAGCCGGTGGTACTTGGCTGGGTATGGCTGAGCAAGGGCGTTTTGCCACCTTAACCAATATTCGTGATACCTCCATACCCTTAGGGGCGCACTCACGGGGAGCGTTAGTCAGTGATTATTTAGCAACACAACAAACCCCAGCAGCCTATTTAAAAACCGTGGCCCATGACTTACAGCTGTACAGCGGTTTTAACTTGCTGGTAGGGGATACCCAGTCGTTGTGGTTTATCGGAAGCAGTGCGCCACGTCCGGTACGTTTAGCAGCAGGGGTGTATGGTTTATGCAATGGCAGTCTGGACACCCCTTGGCCCAAACTGGTACGTGCTCGCAGTCGCTTTGCCGAGGCTTTACATGAGCCGGATCAGCTGTTATTTGAATTGATGCTCGATGAGCAGCGTGCTGCAGATGACCAGCTGCCTGACACCGGAGTGGGTTTAGCTATGGAGCGGATGCTGTCCAGTATTTTTATTCGCGGTGACAACTATGGCACGCGGGCCACGAGTTTATTGCGTTGTTATGCTGATGGCTCAAGTACTTTAGTAGAGCGCAGTTATGGCCCTAATGGCACGTATTTAGGTCAAGCACAAGTTGCACTGCCGGCCAGTGACAGCCTCGCCAAGGGGTGGGCTAAACCAGCCGGTAGCCGGGGGTCGCTGAACCAGCGCTGCTGACCAAGCCAGTCCCAATAAGCCCATTAAACTGTTTTAATGGGGATGTATTCAGCTGAAAACTGATGGAGTTCGCAACATGATGAAATGTGATCCAGAAACCGGTGTGTGTCAGTTGCCCGAGCCTGACAGTGCTATAGGTTCAGCACCTGCGCCTGCTCAGCATGCAGCGGCGGTGCATTATATTGGTGACCCAATGTGTTCTTGGTGTTGGGGGATTTCGCCCGCGGTCAGCGCAGTGGAAGCTTTTTGTGCAGCACAAGGTATGGCGTTTACCATGACTATGGGTGGTTTACGGGCCGGTGGTGGTGATCCATGGAACACAGCCTTTAAGAATTTTTTGCGTAACGAATGGCAGCATATTGGGCAGACTACAGGGCAACCTTTCGGTTTTAGTCTGCTGGACGCAGTGCATTTTGATTATGATACTGAACCCGCTTGTCGTGCAGTAGCCAGCGTGAAATTGCTGCAAGCGCGCCATCAGTTGCCAGCTTCAACGACACTGAAGTTTTTTACAGCAGTCCAGCATCAGTTTTATGTGGCTGGGCAAGATCCGAAAGAAGTGGCTTTTTATGACAGTATATGTGCTGATTTGGCGCTGGATTTTACTGAGTTTGCCGAGCTGTTTGCATCTTCAGCCGCGCACCAAGCTGTGCAAGAAGAGTTCCTACGTTGCCGGCAATGGGGGGTGCGTTCTTTTCCAACCTTGTTGCTGGAAATTGATGGTCAAATACAGTTGCTGGCTGCGGGTTATGTGACCCAAGAGCAATTGCTTGGGCGCTTACAACAGCTGATCAATGTTTGATGTTTAAGGTGGAGCCTGCACTAGGTAAGTAGTGGGGTGCTCGCCTCCTGTGAAACTTAAAAATACAAACTGGCTTGCGTTGCGGCAGACTTCAACTCAGCCGCAATGACTAGGTTTGTACACTGGAGGCAGGGTTTAACACCTTGCTTAAGCCTAGGTTACTCATGGCTAAATTCAGGGTGCTGTGAATAATTTCCGGGTTATCGATTGTTGAGACGTCCGCGAGTAATTCCTGTGCATACTGCAGGGTCATTTTACGCAGCAACCATTTTACTTTAGGCAAGTGGGTGGAGTTCATCGATAAGCTATCAAAGCCCATGGCCATCAGTAATACCGCAGCCACAGGATCACCGGCCATTTCGCCGCAAATGCTAACATGTTTGCCTGCGGCGTGGGCTGCCTCGACCACTTCTTGCAGTGCGCTTAAAACGGCTGGGTGCAGGTAATCATACAGGGCAGAAACCCGAGCATTGTTGCGGTCAACGGCCAATAAATACTGGGTTAAATCATTGGAGCCCACAGATAAAAAATCAGCCATATGTGCCAGTTCGCGGGCTTGGTAGACGGCTGATGGGACTTCAATCATGACCCCAATTTGTGGCATTTGTACTGCAAGGCCCTCACTGGTGAGTTCACCCCACACCCGGTGAATCAAGTATTGCGCATCATCCAGTTCATGCACGCCAGAAATCATTGGCAGCAAAATACGTAAATTATCTAAACCGGCGCTGGCTTTGATCATCGCGCGCACTTGCACTAAAAAAATCTCTGGGTGATCCAGGGTGACGCGAATACCACGCCAGCCTAAATAAGGGTTGGTTTCTTTAATGGGAAAGTAGCTCAGTGGCTTGTCTCCACCAATATCCAAGGTGCGCATGGTTACCGGCATAGGGTGGAAGGCCTCCAGTTGTTCGCGGTACATGCGCACTTGTTCGCTTTCACTGGGGAAACGCGAGGCACCCATAAAAGCCACTTCAGAGCGGTACAGTCCGACACCTTCGGCGCCGCGTTGTTGGGCACGTTTAATATCCGCCAATAAGCCGGTATTGACCCATAATGCCAGTCGATGGCCATCTAGGGTGGTGCAGGGTTGGTCACGTAAGCTGCCCAAATCGCGATTAATCAGGCGTTCTTCTTTAACCACTTCAGCATATTGCTGGCGCAATAAAGTACTGGGGTTGGTGAACACATCGCCATGATAGCCATCAACAATCAGTTCTATGCCATCCAATCGCGTATAAGGCAAGTCAACCGCTGCAACGACGGTGGGAATACCCATTGCGCGGGCTAAAATGGCCACATGGGAGTTACGTGAACCCAACACAGAGACTAAACCTTGCAGCTTTTCAGGCGGTACCTCACCGAGCATGGCCGGTGAAAGTTCTTCACTGACTAATATAGTGTTATCTGGGTAGACGAGTGTTTGCTGGTGAGCTTCTTGTAGGTAAGAAAGTAAGCGGCGGCCCAGATCTTTAACATCGGAAGCGCGCTCGCGCAGATAATCATCATCCATTTGCTCAAAACGCTGCACATGCTGATTAACCACCTGACGTAATGCGCCTTGTGCCCATTGGCCGCTACGAATCACCTGAATCACATCGCCCGCTAAAGCGGTGTGTTCGAGCATCATCAGATAGACATCAAACAGGGCGCGCTCTTGTGAGCGTAATTGGCTGGCCAAGCGTGCCGATAGCTTGCGAATATCTGCGCGCACTGATTCTAAGGCGAGCGCGAAGAGTTCCAACTGGCCGCTGATATCGGTGATGGTTTTGTCGGGTACCACATCCAAATCGGCCACCGGTAACACCACCACTGCAGTCCCTAAAGCCGCGCCTGGCGCGCCGGGTACGCCAATAAAACGGGCTTCTTGAATGCCTTTACCTTGTTTGCCTAGGCCGCGAATCGAGCCGGTGGCTTCGGCGTGGGCAATCACTCCAGACAACTGAGCGCTCATGGTGATTAAAAACGCTTCATCGCCCTCATCAAACTGACGGCGTTCAATTTGCTGGACCACCAATACTCCGACCACTTGGCGGTGATGAATAATGGGGGTGCCTAGAAAAGAAGCGTAACGCTCTTCACCGGTTTCTGGAAAGTATAAGAAGCGTGGGTGGCTTTTGGCGTCTTCCAAAGAAATGGTTTCTGCACGGCTGCCGACCAAACCCACTAAGCCTTCATTGGCGGCCATACTGACTTTATTAACTGCCGCTTTATTTAACCCTTCAGTGGCCATCAACACATAGCGGTCACTGTCGGCATCATATAAGTACACTGAGCACACGTGGCTGTTCATGGCGACGCGCACCTGTTTAACGATAATCGCCAATGACGCTGATAAATCCTTAGCAGCGTTGACTTCTTGGGAGATCGTTCGCAGCATATTGAGCATGCTGCTGTCGGTGCGATTGGGGTCTGACAACTTAAGCTTAATCTCGTCTGGGAAGTTGGTAAGCCAGCTCTTTTAAAGCTCGCCGATACACATCGCGTTTAAATGCCACTACTTGACCTAAAGGGTACCAGTAACTGACCCAGCGCCAACCATCAAATTCAGGCTTTTCGCATAGATCCATACGCACATGCTCATCACTGCTGCGTAAATGCAGTAAAAACCACTTTTGCTTTTGGCCAATACACAGGGGTTGACTGTGGGTGCGTACTAAGCGTTGTGGTAAACGGTAACGCAACCAGCCACGGGTGCAAGCCAGAATATTAACGTCCTGTTCTTGTAGGCCCACTTCTTCATGTAACTCACGAAACAGCGCCTCTTCGGTGCTTTCGTTCGGGTTGATGCCGCCCTGTGGAAATTGCCAGGCATTTTGGTTAATGCGCCTTGCCCAAAGCACTTGTCCGTAGTCGTTGGTCAGAATGATGCCGACGTTCGGACGAAACCCATCTGAATCAATCATGTCCGCATCCTTTATTCGTAATCATACTAACCATTGTTCCACAAAGGGCATTAAGGCAGCAACGCTGCTTTAACCTGGAATGGGCAGATGCCAATAAAATCGTTATGCTTGGACTCTTTTTCTTGTTGATTAGGGTATCTGCCGTGCGTTTGGCTATTTTTGATTTAGATAACACTTTATTAGCCGGTGACAGTGATCACCAGTGGGGCGAGTATTTGTGCGCACAAGGCTTAGTGGATGCGGATGCTTACCGTGCAAAAAACGATAAATTCTATGCCGACTACTTGGCGGGTCAATTAGATGTTTTGGCTTATCAGAACTTTTGCCAAGAAGTTTTGGGGCGTACCGACAAAGCACAACTTGATGAGTGGCATGCAGGTTTTATGCATGATTGCATTGAGCCGATTATCCTTGCCAAAGGTGAGGCGCTGTTAGCTGAGCACCGTGAGGCCGGTGACTTGGTGATGATTATTACCGCCACCAATCGATTTATCACTGAACCCATTGCTCAACGTTTAGGTGTGGAGCATCTCATTGCCACTGAGTGTGGCATGCAGGACGGCCAGTACACGGGGCAGTTAGTGGATGTCCCCAGCTTTCAAGAAGGCAAAATCACCCGTTTAAACAGCTGGTTAGAAGAGCATCAAGCGTCTTTAGAGGACAGTTATTTTTATAGTGACTCACACAATGACTTACCCCTCTTAGAGCAAGTGACACACCCAGTGGCGGTTGATCCTGATGACACTTTACGGGCAATTGCCCAGCAACGCGGCTGGAAAATCATCAGCTTACGCGATTGATTAAGCAGCTTATTGCTCACCAGAATGCACAGTCTAGTAAAGCAGCTGCTGCTAATTATCTACAGTAGTGTATTATATAAGTGTTTATTTTATTGAGAGGCAGGTTATGACACTTATTAAAAAGCTCATCAGTGCTGCGTTGTTATCCTTTGCAGTGTTTTCCGTGCAAGCTGTGGAGTTGGGCATCAGTGCGCAAGAGGCTTATGAGAGAACTCAACAAACCGAGCAGCCCGTATTGTTGGTTGATGTGCGTGACCCAGTCGAGATTATGTTTGTTGGTTTTGCTGATGCGGTAGATATCAATATTCCTTTCTTGCTGGTGGATCGTAGCCAGTGGGACGCCGAACGTAATATTTTCCCCATTAACCGTAACCCAGACTTTGTTGAACAAATTAAAGCAGAGCTGGCCAAGCGTGGTTTAGATGAAAACACTGAAGTCATCACCATGTGCCGTTCTGGCAGTGAGCGGGGTGAGCCTAGCGCAAAAGTGTTACGTGAGGCTGGCTTAGTTAACGCCCGTTTTGTGATTAATGGTTTCCAAGGTGATGCTTTAAGCGAAGGCCCGCAAGCAGGCATGCGCTTAAAAAACGGCTGGCAGAACTCAGGTTTGCCGTGGAGTCGCAGCTTAAATGCAGAAAAAATCTATCGCCTTGATCGCTAAGCTGACTTGCACTGAGCATACGCATCCAGTATGTTGAATATATTGTTAGGAGTTAAACTATGTTGGATCGAACACTTAAAAAGGTAGCAGTGGCGCAGCAGTTGGCTGTAGCGCATGACCGTGGGTGTTCAGTAAACAACTCCGTTGCGTATTATTTTTATGGGTATTGGTTTAGCCAAAGGCGCGCCTGATACCTATACAGGCGAGCCTCTTTTACAGGGTCGCCTACCACAGTTTGAGATAAACCCCGGTTGGCTTCCCACCCGGGGTTTTTTGTTTTTAGGTTTTAAAAATTAACGATTGAGAGGACATAACAATGGCAATGTATGCAATTTATCCAGAGCGTTTTGATGATTTGAGCTGGCGATTTAGTAACCACACGCTGGCACTACTGCATTCTTTAAAACGACTTTCTAGATAAAGGTGCAGCGCAATTATTGCGCTCACCTAAGGACCCAAAATGAACTCTTTAAATACCGCCCTAGCTTTAGACCCATCAGCCGCTGAACAAGGCATTGTTAGCACACTCAGGCAGACTGGTCGTACCACTCGAGCATTGCTCAGCCCACAACAATTGCGTCAGCAGTTACCATTAAGTACTCAGTTGGCTCAGCGTGTACAACAGCAACGCGAACAGGTTCGGGCAATTATCAATGGTGAAGATCATCGTCTCTTGGTGGTTATAGGCCCGTGTTCAATTCATAACATAGATGAAGCCATTGAATATGCCGAGCGTTTAGCAGTGCTTGCAGAACAAGTGTCAGATCACATGTTGCTTGCTATGCGGGTGTATATTGAAAAACCACGCACCACAGTGGGTTGGAAAGGGCTCTTATATGATCCGCACCTCGACGGCAGTGCTGATATGGCGCAAGGTCTACAGTTATCGCGGCAGTTAATGCTGCACACCTTGGAATTGAATTTGCCTGTGACTACCGAGCTGTTGCAGCCCCTCACCGCCAGCTACTTTGATGACTTACTGAGCTGGGCAGCCATTGGTGCACGCACCAGTGAATCGCAAATTCATCGAGAGATGGTCAGTGGCTTACAACTGCCGGTGGGCTTTAAAAATGGTACCGATGGTAGCGTAGGCATTGCCTTAGACGCCATGCGTTCAGCGGCCCATATTCATCAGCATTTTGGTTTGGATCTTGATGGGCGTGCAGCCTTAGTGGAAACCAGTGGCAATCCAGATACGCATTTAGTGCTCCGCGGTGGACATCAAGGCCCTAATTATGATCCGCAAAGCATTGCCCAAGCCTGTTCAGCTATGCGTGAAGCGGGCTTAGAGGCCTCGTTAATGGTGGATTGCAGTCACGCCAATAGTGGTAAAGACCCACAGCTGCAGCCACAGGTTTTACAGTCTGTTTTACAACAGCGGGCGGCAGGAGAACGCAGCTTACGAGCAGTAATGCTGGAAAGTAACCTTATGGATGGCCAGCAAGCATTGTGTGACAACTTACAATATGGTGTTTCTATTACTGACGGTTGCTTAGGCTGGAATAAAACTGAGCAGATGTTGCTCGATGCTGCACAAGCACTGCGAGACAACGCCTAAAGTGATTCAACCCACTTGGTTAAACATCAGCGCAGCCAAGTACACTGGGGCGTAGCGAATATGCTGTGTGAATCTAGTGTGGTTCATTATGGTGCTGCTCAAGCAACAACGCGGCGAGCTCTCCCACTGCTTGGTGGCGACTGGGTTCTGCGCGCGGTGCTTGGCCGTTGAGGCTCGACCAGCTGGGGTAGGCCCGAGCGGTGACCAGTGGGGCTGGCAAATCACTGCTGCGCCACTGTTGTTCCTGTGGGGTGCTCAGCTCAATACGTTCTTGTGCGGCATGGCCGCGCAACTCTAAGGCAGTTAATAAGCGCTGTTGACGAATGGCCAATAAACGCAAGGTGTTGTCATTCACCGTCAGCTCCCGCTCGCCACGCCACTTGCCTTTTAGGCGTTCACCATAATTGCGAAAGGTTTGTGTTAAGCCACCCACAGCAGCCCCCATCACAGTGGCGACGCCTAAACTTAAACCTCCGGTCATCAGGTCAATTCCGGCTCCAGTAGCGGCGCCGGCCGCTAGACCACCACCGACTTTAACGCCCAGCTGTTTCATGGTGGCGGGATTAAATAAATCATCCTCCCAACGCCCTTCAGTAAGGGGCAGGGCATCGGCATGGGCATCATCCTCGCGGAATGCATAGAGTTTTAGTAGTTCAGCAACACAGCGCTGTTCACGGAGCCGCACATCGTGGTGCAGGGTTTGTACTGCTTCATCAAGGTGTTCAGGGTGCACGCTACGCCGGCACGCACTGACATCAATCAGTAGTTCAGCAATAGATCGATAGGCCGCTTGGCGCCGCAGCTCGGCTTGTGTTTGGTTGTATTCGATTAAGCGTAGCAAGCGTGGTCGCTGGCTATCGAGGACCAGGCTGAGGTTTTCATAGAGTCGCTGCTCACCATCTTGTGGTGGTGCAACAGAGTCAAAGCGCACTATGGCATGCAGCCCAAGGCGGGCCAATACGGCACGCCATTCGGTCTCCCGTTGATCGGTAGCATGCACAAAATTTAACACCGGTAATAAAGGCTTACCGCACATGGCTAAGATGGCCAGTTCGTCACGGTATTTAGCCAGCACAGGCTCACGGCTATCAATCACATAAAAACCCGCATCAGACTTTAAAAGCTGGCGCAGCACTTTGGCTTCTTGTTCAAAACGTTGCCGTGCTTCACTGCTGTTTAGAAATAATTGGATGTGTTCAGGGCCATCTAAGCGTTGCTCAGCCTTAGGCAAGCCTTCAATGTATTCATAGAGCGCCACCGCATCTTCAAAGCCCGGGGTGTCGTAAAGCTCGATAAGGGCTTCACCGTCCACCGATAAGCGCGCACCTTCCACGTGCTGGGTGGTGCTGGGGCGTTGCGAAACGGCACCAAATGCCACATCTCGCGTCAGGGTGCGTAGCAGGGACGTTTTACCCACATTGGTGTGACCCACTACGGCTAACTTTAGAGGTGTTGACTGATTAATCATCACCGTACTCCAACCAAGCCCAAGGTGCCGATCGGCTATGGGGCAGATTTAATTGATCCAATTGTTCTTGCCAATGGCTTAAGCGGGCTTGCTCAGTCATTGGATTGGGAAGGAGCCAGATGCGGGTTTGTTGGGCACAGCGTGACAATTCAGCAATTAGGTGCAGTGTTCCGCGATCTGCGGAGCGTTGCGGATTGCAGGCGATCAATAAGCGTGCAGGTGGCTGTTGGCTAAGCTGCTCAAGGATTGCACGGCGCTGCTCACGGGTATCAATAATGCCAGCGTAGACAACAGGATCCGGCAATTGGGGTGGCCAGTCAATACTGTCATCCAGCTCAATGGCCAGCAAGACTGCCGCTTGCCCTGTCAATTGTGCGCCACTGCTGGCGCTGGGCAATGCAGCAGGGGCTGCATCGACAACCCCTAAACGTTCGCTACTGGGCTGGACCCGCTGTTGATAAATATGCCAAACGGGATCGTGCGCATCCAGCTGCAAGTGTTTAACCCCACGCCGCCAGCGCCATTGGCAAAATAGCGCACAGACTAAGCGTGGCACGATACCGTAAATGACCAACATCCCCAATAACCAGCTGGCCCATACTTGCCGTGCTTGCTCTGTATCCAGCGCATGCATGCCGCTGTGTTGAATAAGCTCGCTATCAGGTACTGCAAAGCCTAGCCAAGCCGCTGGTGTGCCCAGTGTATTAACTAAAATCACAAAAGCATCACTGGCCACTAGGGTGGATTCCCAAACAAAACCATAACGGCGGGTGGCCAGCAGTGCCACTAAGGTGATTAAGGCCGTGCACAGTGTGAGTAACCACCAACCGTGCAATAAACGACCTAAAGCCCAGCGTAATAAGTTATGGCGTTGCAGCAAAACTAACAAAGCAGGGGCCAGTTGCACTGCTTGGGCATCTCGGGCGAGTTTATTGCTGAGCCACAACCACAGTTGGCTCAGTGGTGAGTTGTTAGGCCGCGAAAACACTAAACTAAACAACCACACCAATAAGCTGACTAAATTTAAACCAATCAAACCCGTCAGTGCCCAAAAAATATTGATGGCATCGGGAGTACCGCTCAGAGCAGTTTTGGCCAGCACAGCACCGGCCAGCAGTGCGCTGATTAACAACAGCCAGCCCGCTAATTTCGCACCTTGCAGCCAATGCTGCAAAGCACTCAATAAACCGTCACGTTGTGCTAAAAATACCCCGCGTATCTGTAACCGCTGGGCAAGGTTAGCGTTGCTAGCACGCGCTTTACGGCAGGCTTCACGGTCTTCCAGTAAGCCCGTTTGTTCTTCCCGTAAACGTACTGCTTCACAGAGCCAAAGTTTTTTTAAAAGGGAGAGTGAATCAGTCACAAGTATTCCGTGCTCGCTCAGTAATAGTCCTATTGTGCTTTATAATACAGTTTGCAGAGGGTCACATCGCGCTTATTCATTTAAGATACAGAGCCTCTGTTGATAATTTTTAAGAGAAGGGGTTTTATGACGCATTCTTTGCCGGTGAGTATGATCGTTGCTGCAACGCGCAATCAAGTGATTGGTCGTGATAATCAGATGCCGTGGCACTTGCCCGATGATTTACGTTACTTCAAGCAGCGCACCTTAGGTAAGCCGATTATTATGGGCCGTAAAACTTGGGAGTCGCTAGGACGGCCACTGCCTGGGCGTTTAAATATTGTGGTGACGCGCCAAGCCGATGCTGAGTATGCAGGCGCGGAGGTGTTTAGTGACCTTGCAGCGGCACTGCAGCGGGGCCGTGAGTGGGCTGCTCAACAAGGGGTGGATGAGGTGATGCTCATCGGTGGCGGCCAGTTGTATCAGCAAGCTTTGCCGCTGGCGCAGCGTGTTTATTTAACCCGAATTGATCTTGAGCTTGAAGGGGATACCTTTTTCCCGGTGCTGGACCCACAGCAGTGGTGCAAGACAGACACACAAACCCATGCCCCACACAATGAGCAACCAGGCTATACCTTTGAAGTGTGGCAGCGCATTTAACCAGCTTGTTTCTTAAAGCCTATTTAGCAAACAGCCTGATAACCTTCTGCGTCAAGCAACTGTTGAAAGTCATCAGGATTATTGGGCTGTATGCGATAAAACCAGCTTTGGTAGGGGTGGCTATTAATGCCTTCAGGGGCATCGGTTAAGCCTTCATTAACGGCGATTACTGTACCGCTGAGAGGGGCATGAAAATCAGAAGCGGCTTTAACCGATTCAACCACGCCAACCGGCTGCTCGGCAGTGATAGCAGTGTTGAGTTCGGGCAGTTCTAAATAAACAATATCACCCAGTGCTTCTT
>Ga0079226_10001026_pt1 | contig 21120 bp, 20 predicted proteins | sample Poulit2014_FD_76345 | JGI IMG/M metagenome (GOLD analysis project Ga0079226, IMG submission 76345) | Agricultural soil microbial communities from Georgia to study Nitrogen management - Poultry litter 2014 | ecosystem: Environmental > Terrestrial > Soil > Agricultural land | place: USA: Georgia... | reverse complement strand
TCATGGGAAAAACTTGAAATTGACGACATTTTTTAATCCAGTATTAAAACCTTTGATTAGTAAAGTGAATATAGTAAATAAAGTATTTGGCAATTTAGTATATGATCAAAAAATGAGCGAGTACGTTGCTAGATATGAAATGAAAAATTTTAACAACACCATTGTATCTACAGAAAGGTAATCAATGTTATGAAAAATGAAAGAAGCATCGTGGAAAAATATTCTGTCCTCATGTCTGTTTATGCTAAAGAAAATCCTAGCTATTTTAAAGAAAGTATAGACAGTATGCTAAACCAATCATTAAAACCAGACGAAATAGTAATTGTAAAAGATGGGCCACTAACTGATGCACTTGAAACAATTATAAAAGAATATTCTTCGCAAAATAACCAATTATTTACTATAGTTCCTTTGAAAAAGAATGTAGGGTTGGGTAGGGCTTTAGATAAAGGAATAGCGGTTTGTAGAAATGAGCTTGTAGCTCGAATGGATACAGACGACATTTCGTCAGCTGATAGATGCGAAAAACAAGTGCAAATGTTTGAAGACAACCCAAATTTAAGCATGGTAGGAACGATGATTGATGAATTTTATGATACACCTGACAATATAGTATCTTCAAGAAAAGTTCCGCTTCATGATAAGGAAATTTATAAATTCATGAGACGAAGAAGTCCATTTAACCATCCAACGGTTATGTTTAGGAAGAGTCAGGTCATTCGTTGCGGCGGATACGGTAACTTTAGAAGAAAGCAAGACTTAGATTTGTTTTCTAGGATGATAAATTCTGGATGTGAAACTGCAAATATAAATGAATCACTATTATTGTTTAGATCGAACGAAGATAACTTTAAAAGACGGAGCAGCTGGTCTTATTGCAAAAGTTATATTGATGTTCAAATTGCAATATGGAAAAGAGGTCATTGCTCTTTTAGTGATTTAATGTATGTAATAGCAGGACAAATTGTTTTATATATTTCTCCAAGATGGATGATGAAGTGGATATCTAGGTCATATTTAAGAAAAGATATAAATTAAAGAACGAGAGGAATTACAAATGATACAAAAGATAGAAAATAAAGCAAATACATTTTTACAAAAGTATCCTATTGTAAAGAAGAGTATCAAACGTGTTTATCAATTAGGCATGTATGCAATTTCTCCAAAACTAAAATCAGAAGGAAATATAGAACGGATTTCACCTGATGATGGAATGGAGTACTTTTTTGGCTATTACGATAAGTCACCTTGGGATGCAACAGATAGGTATATGTTGTGTTTAAGAGCAAAAGACACTACTAAATCAGTAGCTCCTAAAGAACCTGCTGAAATAGTGTTATTTGATACCGAGGATAATAATTCTTATAAAATATTGGGTGCGACAAAAACATGGAACGTTCAACAAGGGGCTATGTTGCAATGGCTAGGACCTGATTTTAAAGAAAGAATTATTTATAACGATTTTCGTAAAGGGAAATATTGCTCTGTAATTTTGAACATATATACAAACAAAGAAGAAATCATTCCTATGCCAGTGTATAGTGTAGCAATTAATGGAGAATTTGCACTTACTCTTGACTTTTCAAGGCTACACCGTCTTCGTAAAGGATATGGTTATTCTAATTTAGAAGAGGAAACAAGAAGTGAGAAATGTCCAAATCAACCTTGTATTTGGAAAGTTGACTTAAAAGATGGAAATATTATTCCATTATTATATTACACTGACTTTGCTGAATTTGATACACGAGATGAAATGATTAATGCAGAACATAAAGTGAATCATATTATGTTAAATCCTTCTAGCAATCGTTTTATGGTTTTACATAGATGGATAAATGAATCTAAAAGATATACAAGATTAGTTACTGTTAATATCGATGGAACACATATGTATAATTTAAGCGACGATGATATGACTTCACACTGCACCTGGAAAAATGATAACGAAATATTAGCATTTGCTCATAAAGATGGTAAAGGTAACGGGTACTATTTAATGCAAGATAAAACTGAGGATTTTGTACAAAGATGGCCTGAATTAAACTCAGATGGACATCCTAGCTATTCACCTGATGGGAGCATGGTTGTGACAGATACTTATCCCAATAGGTCTAGAGTAGCTTCTGTTTATATAATAGATGATAATGAAATGAAAACTATAGCGAAAGTATTTGCTCCTTTTAAATATGATAACGACGTAAGGTGTGATTTACATCCTAGATGGGATAGAAAAGGAAATAAAATAAGTTTTGATTCTGTCTTTGAAGGGAAACGTAATTTATATTATTTAAAAAAAATATAATGAGGTGAATTTGTTGAAACCTATACGTGTCTTACATGTTGTTGGGAAAATGCATCGTGCAGGCTTAGAAACTTTTATTATGAATTTATATAGAAACATAGACCGTACAAAAATTCAATTTGATTTTTTAACACACTATGAAGAAGAAGGCGATTATGACCAAGAAATTTATGCCTTAGGAGGAAAAATACATAGATTTTCAGTTATGGAAGATAAAAATTTAATATCGTATTTGAAAGAATTAAATGTTTTCTTTAAAAAGCATAAGGAATATAAGATTGTACACGGGCATTGGGCTACATTAGGTATGTTTTATTTTTTTGCTGCAAAAAGAAACGGAGTGCGTTATAGAATCGCCCATGCTCACAATGATAGAATGCCCCCAGGTATGAGAGGCGAATTTATTAATTTTCTTATAAAACCTATAAAATATTTAGCTAATAATTATTTTGCATGTTCTCAACCAGCTATAAAATGGCTATATGGGAAAAAAAGCAAAGTAGTTAGAAAAAACCAAGTGAAAATAGTTAATAATGCAATTGACTCGGAGAAATTCATATATAATAAAAACATTAGAGAAGATTATAGGAAAAAATTTGATTTAGAAAAAAATTTTATAATAGGGCATATAGGACGTTTTGATTTTCAAAAAAACCATAAATTTATAATCAAAATATTCAAAGACATAATTGAAAAAGATGATCAAGCAATTCTTTTCCTTATTGGAAGTGGTCCAGATATGGATGTTATAAAAAATCAAGTAAAAAATTTAGGATTGGAAAAATCTGTGTATTTTTTAGGAAATAGAGCGGACATTCCAGAATTATTAAGCACAATAGATTTATTTTTATTACCTTCTAATTATGAAGCTTTAGGTATTGTTGCAATAGAAGCTCAAGCTGCTGGACTGCCAACTGTAGTATCTGATGCTGTACCAGAGGAAGCTTACGCAACAGAATTAGTAAAACCATTAAGTTTGAATGCTGATGAAAAAGAGTGGCTTAAGGTTGTATTAAAGAATAAACATATTGACAGAAGCAACATGATGGATGAGATAAAAAAATCAGGATATGATATAAATGATTTAAGTGATTTTTTCGAAAATTTTTATTTAGAAATGATTTAGAATAAGATGGTGATAGATAATATGAGTAATAAAATAGATTTTGTCATTTGTTGGGTTGACGGTAATGACGAAACATGGCAAAAACAAAAAAATGATTATACACCTGGGGTTAAGACAGATAGTAAAGCAATCAGATATAGAGATTGGGATAATTTACAATACTGGTTTAGAGGCATCGAAAAGTATGCGTCTTGGGTCAACAAAGTACATTTTGTAACATGGGGGCATATTCCTCTCTGGTTGGATGTCAATCATCCCAAATTAAATATTGTTAAACACGAAGATTTTATACCTGAAGAATACTTGCCAACATTCAGTGCAAGACCTATAGAATTGAACTTACATAGGATAGAGGGATTAGCAGAGCAATTTGTTTACTTCAATGATGATATGTTTATGCTAGATTTTTTAAAAAAAGATGATTTTTTCTTCAATGGAATGCCTTGTGATGTAGCATCTTTAGATGTAGCAATTAAAGCTGATGAAGCACATGGAACATCAGTGTATAATTCAGTTTTAGCTATAAATAAACATTTTAGTAAAAAGACAAGTATTAAAAATAACTTATTCAAGTGGATTAATTTAAAATATGGCAGCCTTTTATTGAGAACCTTATTACTGTCTCCTTGGAAATTATTCACTGGATTTTATACACCTCATCTACCTAATGCATTTTTGAAATCGACATTTAATGAGGTGTGGGAGAAAGAAACAGAGCAATTAGACATTACAAGTAATAACAAATTTAGAAATAAAATAGATGTAACGCAATATATATTTAAATTTTGGCAGTTAGCTTCAGGAAATTTCCATCCTAGAAAGAACTTAGGGAGAGTTCATAGTATTGGAGAAAATAACACTCAAATTCTTAATGATATAGTTAAAAGAAAACATAAGTTGATATGTTTAAATGATAGCGAGTTAATAAAAGATTTTGAAATTACGAAAAAAGAAATAAATGATGCTTTTGAAAAAGTATTGGCTGATAAATGTTCATTCGAAAGATAAAGTAAGTTTAAAAAGGTGTTGCTTAAAATGTTTTTAAATATAAATAAGATTATGACATTGTTATTAGCTTTATATATGCTTTTTTTAATATGGGATCCTTTCTTTATAATTAATGGAAATTTGCTGATTTCACCATCATATTTTTTATTATTTATTCTACTTGCTACGTATCCAATATATGCTTTAATTAAAAAGAATGATTTATTGTATTTTCCTTATTATTTGGTTCCTTTAATTGCAATATTATTATATTATGTTTTGTCCATGGTTTGGACATCTGAAAAAGTTGAAGCATCAGACAAATTGTTTCAAATGATTTCTTTTTGTTTAATTGTAATTTTTATAGGTACAATTAGTAGAAATATAAACATAAATGTAAAACGAGTTTTATTGCTATATATATTATCGACTATTAGTATTGGTTTGTTTACATATAATATGAATATAGACTCTGCAAATAGATTTACAATTAGTGAAGAGTTTAACCCTACATGGTTTGCAGCTTTTATAGTTTGGGCTTTGGTATCGAGTGTTAAAGTTTTTCAAGAGTCAAAGTTATCGTTGAAATTTTTCATAATAGTAACAGATTTACTTTTAATTATATTATTACTACTAACACAAGGAAGAAACGCTATCTTAGCTTTTACGTTTTCTTCAATTATTATATTTTTAATATATAAAATGAAAAATAAAATTAAAAAGAAACAAAAAATAAATTTTAAATATTTACTAAGTGTTAAAATCAAAAAAAATATCTTAAGTGTTATCTCTGTTATAACTTTAGTTATAACATTTAGCGTGTTGTTAAACAATATTAGTATAGGGAAAGATTTAAATAGAGTAGCAGATTTAACTGAGTTAGTTGGTGGTGATTCTTCAAAAGCAACCGCTGGAAGAACAACTATTTGGAAAAATTACTTAGATGGTTTGGACGAAAAGAATGTATTTGGAGCAGGGATTCGATCTTCTAAAAGCCATTATAATAATGTGAGTGGCTTAAATATGAAAAGTCAATTCACGCATAATAATTATTTATTAATGCTCATTGAACAAGGAGTAATTGGTTTTGTATTATGGCTTTTGTTTTTAATTTTAATACTTAAAAAGTCTTGGGAAGTGATAAAAGAAATACCAAGTAAAAGTGATGGCTATATTTTACTTTGGATTTCTTTGCTAACAATTTTTATGTCTTTAGGTAATGATATCATAACTTATAAGTATTGGTGGATGAGTTTAATGCTGTTTGTTTTAATAGAGGGGAATTTGAAGAAAAATTCTTTTAACAAGATTTAATTACCTTAGATTTTTATTTTGGTTAATAAAATATACAAGCTAAAAGGAGTATTAATTTGTTAAAAATCACAAAAAAACTTTTTCTTTCTTTTTACAAAAATGAAATAAAGTATTGTCATTGGAAAAGCAATGAGCATTTAAAAGAAGGTTTAATAGGAAAAACAGATTTAGATCTTCTTGTTGACTGTAAAGATAAAAAAAAATGTGAAGAAAATTTACTGAAAGTAGGATTTTTAAAATTTAATCCTCAAAAAGGATCTAAGTATAAAAATGTTGAAGAATGGATAGGACTGGATTCAGAGTCAGGTAATTTGATTCATGTACATTTACATTACAATATGATTACTGGTTATAAACATATTAAAGAGTATAAATTACCATGGGATAATTACGTTTTGAATAATAGGGTAGAAGATAAAGAAACAGGAGTTTTCAAAGCTTCTCCGAATATTGAAATTGTTATCTTATATACAAGGATAGCTTTAAAATCACATGAAAAACAAATTTCATATATAAAAAAAGAATATATAAAAGAAATTAACTATTTAAAAAGCTTTATAAATGACAATAAAGTTAAGCAAGCATGTAATTTTATGTTTAATAAAGAAAGTGAAGTAATATATGGACTTATTAAAAAACAAACTCTTAATAAAACAGATTTAAAAAAATTAAGAAAATCAGTAGTAGTGAACTTAGCTAATGTTAGGCAAGGAAACAAGCTATATTCATTAGTCAAGTATATGTATTATAAGCTTTTAACAAAATCAAAAATAAAATTAAATAAAATAAATAATTCACAATTTATAGTAAGAAAAACTCCGATTAATAATAAAGGATTTTCTATATGTTTTATAGGTTCAGACGGTGCAGGAAAAAGTACAGTAATGAATGATATAAATAAGTGGTTTTTGTGGAAAATAGATAGCAAAAAGTTTTACTTAGGAAGCGGAGAACAGTATAAAAGTACTTTTAAATACGCTGAAAAGTTTTATAAAAAATTTCTTTATAAACGTAACAATAATATTAAAAAAGAAGAAAAAAAAGAACAGAGTAAAACCAAAAATTCACACAATACTAGCAAAAAAGAAAAAGTTAAAGCAATTATATTTTCTTATGAATTGTTAAGAATTTCTAAGTATAAACTTAGGACTATTAAAAAAATAAAAAAATATATTAATAATGGTGGAATAGCTATTCTAGATAGGATTCCTCAAAATCAATATGAAGGCATATATGATGGGCCAAAGATTAATGAAAAATATGGTGATATTGATAGTAAGATTATAAAGTTTTTATCAATCAAGGAAAAAAAGTATTTAAATAAAGCTATTAAGTATGAACCATCTGTTATATTTAAATTATTGTTACCTCCGGAAGAATCTTTAAAAAGAAAACCAGAGCATAATTTAAAAGACATAAAAATTAAATCAAAAATTACTGAAAATTTATCTTTTAAAGCTTCAAGTATTTATAAAATAGATGCAATGCAACAATACGAGAAAGAGCTACTAGAGGTGAAAAAGATTATATGGGAAGAAATGATAAACCAATTATAATAGAATTTAACGGACTCCCTGGAAGTGGTAAAACAACAGTAGCAAAACATTTATTGGGTATATTAAGGCAAAAAGAAATCAGAGCAGAGAATATAGATAATATTAAAAAAAAATTGAAGAAAGATAATAAATACTGGTATTTAAAACATACTAATTTAAAAGATATTATTATTATAATTCATTTAATATTTCTTTTAATAAAAACAAAGCCTTTTCAAAAGAAAAGAATAAGATATATTAAAACAATGTATCTGCTTTATTTAATATATAATAAAAAACTTAAAAATGTTGAATACGATATTATTGTAGTTGATCAAGGTATAGTTCAAGCTGTAATTTCTTTTTATTATCTTGATGGTTTAAGTAATAACTCATATAAAAAAGTACTTTTAAGGCTATTGAATAATTTATATCAACAGCTTTTGATTATAAACTGTTCAATTGATCCTGTAAATACGATGAATCGTATAGCTGAACGAGATAATAATGAGAGAAGGTTTGATAATATGACATACGATGATTTAGAGAAAAATATACAAACCCAAGTACATATGTTTAATCAATTACGTTCTAGCCAATTAGAAAATTTTAATAAGATTGAACTAAATATGGACAACAATCCTGCCATTAATAGTGAGACGATATATGAAAGAATATCTTTATAAAATTTTAAAGTTGTTACCTGTATAAAAAATTATATAATTAATTAGTGATGTTGTATATTTTTATTATAGATGAAAATACTTATAAATTCTGGTGTATGATAATTTTGGAATTAAATTAATTTTTAATTTAAAGATAGTCAAAAATTTAGAAAACATAATTGATAAATAAATATACTATTTAAGGAGTTCATTTATGACAAAGGAAACTTATTTAATAACAGGTGCTGCTGGGTTTATTGGTTCTTATCTTTCTTCAAGTTTATTAAAAAAAGGTATGACGGTTGTTGGAGTTGATAATCTTAATCAGTATTATGATGTTAAGTTGAAACATTACCGTTTAGAACGACTCCAAGATTATGATAACTTTATTTTTATTGAAGAAGATATAGCTAATAAATCACAAGTTTTAGATGTTTTTGCTAAGTATAATCCAAGTGTAGTTGTTAATCTTGCAGCCCAAGCTGGAGTTCGATATTCAATAGAAAATCCAGATGCTTACATTAAAAGTAATTTATTAGGTTTTTATAATATATTAGAAGCCTGTCGTCATTATCCAGTGGAACATTTATTATACGCTTCTTCTAGTTCGGTTTATGGAGAAAATAAAAAAGTACCTTTTGAGGAAACGGATTTTGTTGATCACCCTGTGTCACTCTACGCCTCAACAAAAAAATCGAATGAATTAATGGCACATACATACAGTCATTTATATAAAATCCCTATTACTGGTTTACGTTTTTTTACAGTTTATGGACCTGAAGGACGCCCCGATATGGCATATTTTGGGTTTACGGATAAATTTTTTAAAAATGAGCCAATAAGAATTTTTAATAACGGAGATTTCGAAAATGATCTCTATCGTGATTTTACATATATAGATGATATTATAAAGGGTATGGAACGTTTGTTATATAAGTCTCCAGAAAGGGAGAATGGTACACCTCATAGAGTAATGAATATTGGAAATAATTCACCAGAAAAACTCATGAATTTTATACAGGCTTTAGAGGAAGCATTAAGTAAAAAGCTTCGAAAAAAAGTAGAATTCGAGAAAGTTTTTGAACCTATTAAACCAGGAGATGTACCAGCTACTTACGCTTCAACAGAACGCCTACAGAATACAATTGGTTTTAAACCTACTACCTCTATTCAAGATGGATTGCAGAAGTTTGTCGATTGGTATGTGGATTATTATAAATCTTAAAGAGTAATTATTTATCCAAACTAGAATCTTGTGAAGGTAATTTAATAAAAAATTATAATAAGTAATATTAGTATCTTACTATTTGAAAAAGTTTAAAAACTAAAGAAATTTTCTTTTTTTTTAATTTAAAGAAGCTTTAATAATGTAAATGATTTAAAATAAATAATCTAGAAAGGACTTAGAGATGGCAGAAAATGACACCCTGACATCCAAAACATTCCTTGGAATGTTTTGGATGCTTTCTGGAAAAGGCTCCCAAGCAATTTTACAATTCATTGTTATGGTTGTTTTAGCTAGGCTGTTGACGCCTTCAGATTTTGGAATTGTAAATGCTGCTACTGTGGTTATAACTTTTACTACAGTATTTTCTATGGTAGGAGTAGGACCTGCTATGATTCAACGTCCTGAACTGGAACTATCTCATGTGCGAACTGGTTTTACTTTAACAATTCTTCTTAGCTTATTATTTGCATCGGGCTTATATTTTGGTTCCAATATCATTGCTTCCTTTTTTCATATAAACCAATTACAACTAGTGTTGAAAGTAATGTCGGTTATATTCTTATTAAAAGGTCTTTCTGTTGTTTCGGAATCTTTAATTCAACGTAAATTAAAATTTCGGGTTTTCGCAAGTGTAGAAGTTATCTCTTACACTGTTTATGGGGGCGTCGGTATAACTTGTGCTTTTTTGGGAGTTGATTACTGGTCATTAGTTTATGCTCAAATAAGCCAAAATGCAGTAAAAACAATTTTATTAATATCTTCTGAAAGACATAATATGAAACCTCAATTAGATTGGGCCTCAGCTAAAGAACTTTTATTTTTTGGTGGAGGGTTTACGATTGCAAGATTAAGTAACCAATTTGCTTTGCAAGCAGATAATTTAGTTGTAGGTAGATGGTTAGGTTCAAATGCTTTAGGATTTTATGGACGCGCCTATCAGTTAATGATAATGCCTACCAATTTGTTTGGGCAAGTAATGGATAAAGTTTTATTTCCAGCAATGGCGAAAATACAAGACAAACAAGATAAGTTAACAAAATCATTTCGAGTAGGGATTACGTCAGTTGCTTTTTTTGCGATACCGTTAGGCATATTAATGTGTTTATTATCCAGAGAGATAGTATTATTGCTATTTGGGAAAAAGTGGTTAGATTTAGTACCAGCTTTGCAAGTATTATCGTTAGGCTTGGTGTTTAGAACTGGTTACAAAATTAGTGACTCTTTAGCACGTGCTACTGGGGCTGTCTATCGAAGAGCATGGAGACAAATCATATATGCATTAGCAGTTTTTATAGGAGCTTGGTTAGGCCATTTTGCTGGAATATTTGGTGTCTCACTAGGCGTGTTAGGTGCAATTATCCTCAACTACATTTTGATGACAAATTTAAGTATGAAGTTTATTGATTTATCTTTTTTAGATATTGTTAAAACTCATGTACCTGGAATTATACTAGGTTTTTTTGCTTTGTTAAGTGGGATTTTCATCCAGTGGGTGAACTCTTTGTTAACATTATCGCCTGTTGTGGTTATTATTTTAACTGGATTACTATTTTTATTATTACTTTTAATTCTAACTAGATTAAATATAGAAAGAGTTTTAGGTAAAGATGTTTTATGGATTAAAGAGCATGTATTACATCAAGTTAAAAGTAAGTTGAAAAAAGATGAATGAATCTTTCATATCTATTTATTATGTTGAACAACGCCCAATATTTTTTATACTATATCTTTAATTAATATTTTAAGAAATACTTTACAACAAAGATAATTATTTTACTATGAGGGAAGTGTTTATTTGAATATTACGGTAGCAGGAACTGGGTATGTTGGATTATCTAATGCGGTGCTTCTCGCGCAGGCGAATGAAGTAGTTGCGTTGGATCTTCTAGAGGGGAAGGTGGATCAAATTAACAAGCAACAGTCTCCAATTGCAGATACGGAGATTGAACGCTTTTTAAAGGAGAAGGATTTGCGTTTAACAGCAACGACAGATAGTGAAGAAGCATTACACGATGCGGAATTTGTCATTATCTCCACGCCAACGAATTATGATCCGGAAACGAATTATTTTGATACAAGCTCCGTGGAAGCTGTCATCCAAAATGTCTTGGATGTGAATCCAGATGCTGTGATGGTTATTAAATCGACGATTCCAGTAGGTTATACGAAAGAATTGAAAGAGAAATTTGAAACAGAGAATATCATATTCTCACCGGAATTTTTACGCGAAGGAAATGCACTATACGATAATTTACATCCTTCTCGTATTGTAGTTGGGGAGAAATCAGAGCGCGCAGAACAATTTGCGACTTTGTTGAAAGAAGGAGCTATCAAAAAAGACATTTCTGTACTCTTCACAGATTCAACAGAGGCAGAGGCGATAAAGCTGTTCGCTAATACGTATCTAGCGATGAGAGTAGCTTATTTCAACGAATTGGATACATACGCAGAGATGAATGGGCTAGATACTCAGCAAATTGTCGAAGGAATTGGACTCGATCCAAGAATCGGTGACCATTATAATAACCCATCCTTTGGTTATGGCGGCTACTGCTTACCGAAAGATACGAAGCAAATGCGAGCAAACTTTGCAGATATCCCGAATAATTTAATTCACGCGATTGTCGAAGCAAATGATACACGTAAGAGTCATATTGCCAATCAGATTTTGAAACAAGAACCAGATGTCGTCGGAATTTACCGATTGACCATGAAGACAGGATCCGATAACTTCCGCCAATCAGCGATTCAGGACATTATTGAGCAATTGAAGGCTAATGATGTGGAAGTCATCGTCTACGAGCCAAGCATAAAAGGCACAGAATTTGAAGGGCTAGAAGTGTTAAATCAGTTTGAATCGTTCAAAGAGAAGAGTAACGTCATCGTAGCTAATCGATTAGACAAAGAGTTGGAAGACGTTAAAGAGAAAGTATATACGAGAGATGTGTTTAGTAGAGATTGATATAAAGGAGACAAAGGAATGGGCTGAAAAGTGGCCCATTCCTTTGTTTTGGTTGGGGGATATGAGAGTGTTTGGAGGAGAGAATGGTGGTTTTGGGATGTGAGAGGTTATGTCTCTCCTATGCTTGACAATAGTTGATTATGGGGAATAAATTGAGCAAGGAGCCGGTATAATATATACCGGTTTTTATTATTGAAATTCAGTACTTGATTCCAATAATAAATGCAACGGTATTTAAAATTTCTTATTTATATGATGAAGTTATTGTCATATAATGATTTCTGATTGTGTTGTTCTCTTCGTGAGGGGGTGGGCACCCCTTCTTACACGAACCATTGCATGGCGCCCCCGCCCTCATATTGAGCAACATTATCTGTTTGCATTCTCAACTTAAACAAATCTTCATGTGTTCGATAAACTAAGATTTTTCGTGGCAGTGTATTGCAACAGTCATTCTCAAAAATCTTCGTTTTCATATCAATTTAAAATTTAATTTCACATATAATTAAATTAGTTGAAATTTTATGTTGACTATATACTTTATATGTTGTAATCTAATTTTAAAGGTAATATTTACTATAATTTAACTAACTATGTAAGCGCTTAATAAAAGCTTACAAAAATAAGAAAGGATGTATAAATATGCGTATTGTTCTTTTATGTGCCCAAGGAATGAGTACAAGTTTATTAGTTGAAAGAATGAAAGAAGCTGCTGCAAAAAGGGGGGTTAATGCTGAAATAGAAGCTGAAATGGTCGATTCTTTTGATCAACAGTTAAAAACAACTGATGTCATTCTATTAGGACCACAAGTGCGCTACAAAAAGAATGAACTTCAATTACAGGCAGACAAAGCTAAAATTCCTTTAGATGTTATTGATATGGCAGCATACGGGTCTATAGACGGTGATAAAGTGTTGAATCAAGCTATAGAATTGAGCAAGTAGAAAATACAGAATTTTGTAAGGAGTGTTTAAAGTGAATCGGTTTAATGCTTTTATGGAACGGTACTTCGTCCCTGTAGCTGGAAAAATTTCAGAACAACGTCATTTAAAAGCTATCCGGGATGGGATAATTGCTGCTATGCCACTTCTTATTATAGGGAGTGTGTTCTTAATAATTTCAGACCCTCCTATTGAATCATGGTCGGTCTTTATGGAGCCCTACGCTGAGAAGTTAACAATTCCAGTAAATGCAACATTTGAAATTTTAGGTCTTGTGGCTGTCTTTGGTATTGCGTATAGTTTAGCTCGAAGTTACGACATAGATGGTTTATCGGCTGGTGTGCTTAGTTTAGCTGCTTTTATGGTTGTAACTCCTTTGACTGACGAAGGTAATATTCCTCTAGCTTTAATGGGGGCTGAAGGATTGTTCATAGCAATCGTTATTTCTATTTTCACAGTGGAAGTATATCGATTTTTTGAAACTAAAAATATTGTTATAAAAATGCCTAGTACTGTGCCTCCTTCTGTCTGGAGAGCTTTCACAGCATTACTGCCTTGCTTTTTTATTATCCTTATTGTTTGGGGTATTGATGTTCTTTTAGATGTTTATTTAAACTTATCTTTACATGAGATTATTGGAGTTATATTGAGAGAACCATTGCAACTTATGGGAGGCAGTCTATGGGGTGCATTACTCGCTGTACTACTTATTCATTTGTTATGGTCTTTTGGTATTCATGGTATCTCAGTGGTTGCAAGTGTTTTAGCTCCTGTATGGTACAGTCTTACAGAAGCTAATGTTGCAGCTCAAAAAGCTGGAGAAGAGCTACCTTATATTGTTGGCCAACCTTTAATGGCTATTTGGTTTGCAGTAGGTGGTTCTGGAATGGCGCTAGCTCTCGCTATTCTATTTGTCTGGCGAGCTCGTTCAAAACATCTGAAAAATTTAGGTCGTATGTCTATCTGGTCGAGCGTGTTTAATATAAGTGAACCGGTTATTTTTGGTACACCTATTGTTTTAAATCCAATTTTATTTATCCCGTTCATTATTGTTCCTTTGGTAGTGACAGTAATAACATATGTTTCCATGGCTACTGGTCTTGTAGGGAAACCATTTGTTATTGTCCCTTGGACAACTCCTCCACCTTTTTCTGGGGCACTAACAACTGGAGATTGGCGTGGTGGTGTACTAATGTTGTTCAACTTAGCTGTTTCAGTTTTCATTTACTACCCGTTTTTCCGAATATATGATAGAAAGTTGCAACAGGATGAACAAGCTAGTGCAGAGGCGAAAGAAACAGAAAAAAATGAGGGTAATTAAATAAATGGAGAAGTCAATTCGCAAAGTGATAGTGAATGCCGACGATTTTGGATATAGCCCTGGAGTTACTGCTGGAATTTTATATGCTCATCATCATGGAATTGTGACTAGCACCACCATAATGGTAAACAGTTCTTTTGCAAAAGAAGCTAGTATATTGGCAAAGAGATCGCCCTACCTTGGTATAGGGTTACATCTTACATTGGATATGGGGAAACCAATTTTAACTCATCTAAACAGTTTAACGGATACGAACGGTTTTTTTAAGAAAGGTAAATATTTAAGAGAGTCTGCGAAAAAGAATGATATTCAAGCTGAACTCGAAGCTCAACTCCTTTTATTACTTGAATGGAAAGTTAATGTAACGCATATTGATAGCCATCATCACATGCATCATAATATACCAGAAGCTTTTGAGGCTATCGCAAAAATATCAGAGAAATATAAATTACCAGTTCGTTCTATTTATAAAAATGATGTTCCTGCAGATATTATAACTAATCAACATTTTTCCCAAGATTTTTATGGAGAAAAAAATGTCAATGTTGATTCTTTAATAAATATATTAAAAAAAACCAAAAGTGGGGTGACCGAAATAATGACACACCCTGCTTTTATGGACTCTTGGATCTATTATGGTAGTAGTTATAATTTGTCGCGGATGCTTGAACTTGAAACACTTACGAACCAAGCCGTAAAAGAACGGATTAAGAAAGAAGAGATACACCTGATTAACTTTAATTATTTGAAAAACAACTACTAACAGGAAGTGAAATGATGAAAACAGAAGAAATAGTATTTCAAATCATCTTGTATGCTGGGAATGCCAGAAGCTTTTCAATGGAAGCCATTTCTTTAGCAAAAAAACAACAAATAGAAGAAGCCAAAGAAAAAATAGAGGAAGCAAAAAAAGAAGTGTCCCAAGCACACACAATACAAACAGATTTAATCTCTAAAGAGTCAAAAGGTGAACAAACAGAAGTGACGCTACTTTTAGTTCATGCACAGGATCATTTTATGAATGCTCTCACAGTAAACGATCTTGCGAAGGAATTTGTGGATTTATACGAAAATGTTGGAAAATTAAATGGAGTGAAATCATCATGAATGGAATTAAAGTAGTTACAATTGGAGGAGGGTCAAGTTACACTCCTGAATTAGTCGAAGGGTTTATTAAGCGATATGATGAACTACCAATTCGTGAACTATGGCTAGTAGATATACCAGAAGGGGAAGAGAAACTAACTGTTGTTGGAAATTTAGCAAAAAGAATGATAGAGAAAGCAGGTATACCTTTACAAGTATATATGACAACTAACCGACAAAAAGCTTTACAGAACGCAGATTTTGTTACTACTCAAATCAGAGTAGGCCAATTAGAAGCAAGAGCTAAAGATGAACGTATCCCGCTAAAACATAATGTAATTGGTCAAGAAACTAATGGTCCTGGTGGGTTGTTCAAAGGATTGCGAACAATTCCGGTTATCTTAGAAATTTGTAAAGAAATAGAAGAATATTGCCCCAACGCTTGGTTGATTAATTTTTCCAATCCTGCTGGTATGATTACCGAAGCTGTTTTACGCCATAGTAACATTAAAAAAGTAATTGGGCTTTGCAACCTTCCAGTTACCATGCGTATGTTGGTTGCTAAAATGTTAAATGTTGATTATTCAAGAGTTGAAATAAATTTTGCAGGTTTAAATCATATGGTGTATGGGTTGCAAATATTCTTAGATGGTGGAGAGGTGACCAAAAAAGTCTTACAAGCAATGGGAGGCATGGAATCTTCTGGAATTACGATGAATAATATTCCTGATTTTGGATGGGAGAAGGAATTTATTGAAGAACTCGGAGCACTCCCTTGTCCATATCATCGTTATTATTATAAAACGCAAGAAATGTTGGAAGAAGAAAAACAAGCTGCTGAAGAAGAGGGTACACGTGCCGAAGTTGTTAAAAAGCTTGAAAAAGATTTATTCGAATTATATAAAGATCCTGGCTTAGCCGTTAAACCTCCGCAACTAGAAGAAAGGGGCGGCGCTTATTACAGTGATGCAGCTTGCAGTTTAATTACCTCTATTTACAATGATAAACATGATATTCAAACGGTTAATACCAAAAATAAAGGCGCCATCCAAGATATTCCCTACGATTCTGCAATTGAAGTTAATTGTGTTATTACTAGAGATGGTCCTATCCCAATTACTGTGGGGGATTTGCCTATTGCAGTAAAAGGTCTTGTCCAATCTATTAAATCATTTGAACAAGTTAGCTCAGATGCTGCTGTATTGGGTTCATATTCTAAAGCGTTATTAGCTATGACAATTAACCCACTTGTTCCATCTGATACAGTAGCGAAAAATATTTTAGATGAAATGTTACAAGCTCATGCGGATTATTTACCTGATTTCCAAAAATAAGAAAATTGAGAAGTTCCTTGATTTTATTAACAATGGTTAGCATCAAAAAGATTCAATTTAAAAACTAATATCCAAAATCGATGAATATTTGTAATTATTGAACTACGTATAGAATAAAACAGGAAGAACAAGTGCTACCCGTATCTCTGAGTAAAAGCTAAAAAGATTAGCGTCATTATTTTTCAAAGGAGGATAATTTTGGCGAAAAATTTAGATCAATTAACGGTTAATAGACTTTTAAATGAAATGAACCAACATGACAAAACAGTTCCGTTGGCCATTGAGGAAGTGATACCACAAATACAACTGGTAGTAGAGCAAGTCATAACATCTATTAAACAAGGTGGAAAAGTCCTTTATTTAGGATCAGGAACCAGTGGTAGACTTGGAATATTGGATGCCTCTGAATGCCCGCCAACTTTTGGTGTTTCTCCAGATTTGTTTACAGGCCTAATAGCCGGAGGTGAGAAAGCCATACGAACATCTGTAGAAGATGCAGAAGATAATATGGAAAATGGATTTAATGCAGTGCAAGAAGCCTTAACTTCACCGAATGATATCCTTATCGCTCTTTCAGCTAGCGGGAGCACCCCCTATGTTTTAGGGGGCATAGATGCAGCGAAAGAAATAACTACTGCTAGTATTTCGTGTACACCAAATTCAGTCATTACTGATAAAGTAAATTACCCCATAGAGATATCCGTTGGTGAAGAATTCATAAAAGGGTCTAGTCGACTTAAAGCCGGAACTGCTCAAAAACTTATTCTGAATATGATTTCTACAATTTCTATGATAAAATTAGGAAAAGTATATGATAATTTTATGATAGATGTACAGGCTACTAATAAAAAACTACGAGAACGTTCTTTAAAAATTGTTCAAGAAATTGCAGAAGTAAATAGCGAAGTTGCAATGGAAGCATTGAAAATTAGTGATGGTAATGTAAAAACGGCTATCATAGTAGCGAGGTATAAAATGAAGATAATAGATGCGCAGCATATTTTAGAAGAAGACAATAATCTCAGAAAAGCACTTGAGAAAATAGATTCGCAATATTGGCATGCTAATTTATAAGGGAGATTAGACAATGGATTACATTATAGGACTTGATGGAGGTGGAACGACAACCCGTGCTCTTTTAGCAGATAGTAAGGGTTCGGTTTATGCAGATACTGTAGCTGGTCCGAGTAATTTGAATGCTGTTTCCGAAACTGTGGTTCAAGAAACATTGAAACAAGTATTCAGTGATTTAAAAAAACAAGCTCCTCAGCTTTTTTTTAAGGCGACTATTGTTTTCTGTGGCATAGCTGGATCCAGTACTGTGTATAATTCAAGCAAACTACATGAGGTATTGAAAGAAATTTCCCCTTCTTTTGCTTCTATATTTTTAGAAATTGATGCTTTAAATGCTTTATATTCAGGTACACTGGGCAATCCTGGCATCGTACAAATTGCTGGGACAGGTACTATTTCCTATGGCATAGATCAAGAAAAAAATCAATTACGTCTTGGAGGATGGGGCCATTTGCTCGGAGATGAAGGAAGTGGATATAGTATTGGACGGCAAGCAATTACGTTAGCTTTAAAAGTCTACGATGGTCGAGAGAATCCAGATATTTTAAGCGAAAATGTTTTTGAATTTTTTTGCACGAAAACAGGAGAAAAATTAATTAATAAAGTTTATGCAGCAGAATCTCCAAGAGAATTAATAGCAAGTGCCAGCAAATGTGTTTTTGCCGCATACCAGCAAAAGGATATTAATGCTACTATTATCATAAACCGAGCCTGTCAAGAAATAAGTAATAATATCATTGCTATATATCGTAAACTATGGCAAGATGAATCTGAAATAAAAGTCGTATTATGTGGTGGAGTATTTAATGATTCTTCAGTAATGCCCCCAATAATTCAAGAGAATTTAAATCAACAAATGAACTTGTTAAACATTCTATTGCCTGAACTACCTCCAGTTGGTGGTTCTATTATAGGCGGTATACTAACCAAAGAAAAACAAATCAATGAGCAAACGGTTTTCAATTTAACTAAAAATTTAATGAAAAACAGGAAGGTATGATACCATATGGCACAATTAAAAGGAGGCATTATTGCATTAAATAATATTTTCCACTCTCTCCCTTTCTCTGAGCAGAAAGTAGCTCAATACATTCTAGAAAACCCTGAAGATTTTATTTTATTAACAGCGCTTGAATTAGGAAAAAAAAGCCAAACAAGCAGTTCTGCTGTTATTCGTTTATGTAAATCATTAGGATATAAAGGTTTTCAAGAATTGAAGCTTCGTGTTGCTGGAGATTTGAAGGAAGAAAATTCAACTGATTATCGAGATATTCAGTCAAATGAACCTTACAAAGATATTATTAATAAAGTAACTATAAACACTGTGAAAGCAATTAACGAAACAGTTGATTTAATACATTCAAACCGTTTTGAGAATGCAGTAGAAACATTAATTAAAGCAAAATCTATTTTATTTATCGGTTTTGGCGCCTCGCGTCTTTCTGCTATTGACGCAGAGCAAAAGTTTTTAAGAATTGGAAAACAAGTATATTCCTTTTCTGATGTACATATGGCAGCGACTGCTATTGCAAATAAAGGATCTGAAGATTTGGTGGTTGGAATATCTTTTTCTGGCAACACACATGAAGTTGCTAAGTTATTAAAATTGGCTCAAGAGAAAGAAGTTAAAACTATGAGTATAACAAAATACGGAAATTCATTAGTGCAAAACTACGCTGATATTGAACTCTATACATCAACAGGTAAGGAAGCTACGTTTCGAAGTGGTGCTACTTCCTCTCGGATTGCACAATTACATATAATCGATATTTTATTTATGTGCATAGCCTCAAATAAATATGAAGAAAGTATTAAACGATTAGATGAAACACGACAAGCTATTTCTTCTTTAAAAAAGAAACACTTTAATTAGATCAAATGCTAATGAATTCGGTTTTGTAAGGCAATAAAAATAAATATAATGAAGTTATGAATCAATTTCTATTATAGATTATATTTACTTTCCCTATTAATAGCAGGATTGCTGATACTATTCTTGTTTGATGAAATTTTATAAAATTGCTTTTAAAGATTTTATTATATTCTTGATTCTAAGAAAATATTATAGATTTAAGCACTTTCTTATTAGGAGGAGCTTTTTTTTGTTTCGATTGATCAAACGATTTTACAATAAACTGAACCGGCTTATTTATCGTAAAGGGTATACTATTCATTTTGATAAGTTGTGCTATGAGCCTAATTTCAGTCAATATGATTTGAAAGGTATTGGTACATGGTTACTTACAAAAGGAAATCAGTGGATTTGTACATCAGAAATTACCGATAAAGAAAAATTTTCCAAAATTTTTTTTGAAAAAAACAGGGTTTACGAAAGAAGAAATAACAATTACAGAACGTTATTTTCCATTCACCGTCTTAGGAAATTAACAGAGGAATAAATTATTCAAATACTCTATAAGCTAAGGATAAAATATTTTGTTAAAGAAGAAGTTTTCTACAACGGGCACTTTGATAAATAATAATAGAGCTCATTATGTAATGAAAACTTTATAATCGCACATTTAAAACCTTGATTTAACAGGGTTTTTTCTTTCTAAATGCAAATGTATCGCTTTATACTATAATCTATGTAATATATACATCTGGAAAAGACGAAACAGAATGGCTTTCACAACTAATATGTACTGAGTAGAACCATTTAGTACCCAGAAAGATTCGGAGATGAGTAGTTCTTGTTGAATAAAGTGTAACTTTTATCAAAGATGTGTAATTGTAGACGAAACACATGAAGTTGATCGCTAAATCGGTGCGTTCACAACAAAAGAAGTGTAGTTTATATAGAGGTAAGTGACATTTAAAGTAACAGATGTGAGAATGAATACCGATGAAGTGACGTTAGATTCTGTCGTGGTGCGAGTTATTTTTTGTAAGTTATGAATGTGTAGCTATTTTTAAAGGTATGTTTTTGGTTATGATGGAACTGTTAACACTGATAGCCATGTTAACTTTCTTAGGATTTGGTAATCCAAAATGCCAAGAAAAAAGCTACTTCAATTCGGCTTTATTCATATTTAGTTATAACATTTAAAATAAGATAATCTTTTTAAATTCCTTTGCAGTTGAATTCTTTTTATGACAAGCCACAAGTAGCATGCTATAATAATGAATAATCATTCACTAGGAGGAAAAGCAATGAGCGAAATGATTTTTAGTGATCCAATAAAATTAAATGCTTTACGTTACGCAAAAAAGGAAGCGATTTCATTTAAAGATAAGCGTTTTA
>Ga0079226_10001025_pt1 | contig 21126 bp, 27 predicted proteins | sample Poulit2014_FD_76345 | JGI IMG/M metagenome (GOLD analysis project Ga0079226, IMG submission 76345) | Agricultural soil microbial communities from Georgia to study Nitrogen management - Poultry litter 2014 | ecosystem: Environmental > Terrestrial > Soil > Agricultural land | place: USA: Georgia... | reverse complement strand
TGTGACATTAGAAGAACCAACGTTACTCTTACCATCAATCGCGGCAGTGCTCGCAGGTGGTGTATTCGGTGACCACGTTTCACCAATTTCAGACTCAACGATTCTATCATCAACGGGATCTGGGTCAGACCACATCACACACGTGATGACGCAAATTCCATACGCATTAATTGCAGCGACAATTTCACTTTTATCATTCATTACAGTTGGATATACAGAATCTACATGGATGGCACTCATCGTGTTCGTTGTACTCTTTATCGTCTTATTTGTATTGATAAAAACACTGTACAAACCAGTTGTTACAACTGAAGATAAAAAAGAAATAATTGGCGCATAAAAAACCGATTTCAAAAAGGTCACAAATTAACAGTTAATTGTGTTATGATGAATCTAAATGACAATGATGGGTAGGGATAGAATTGGCAACTAAGCGTGAGGAAATTCTTAGAAAACCAGAATGGTTAAAAATCAAACTTAATACGAACAAAAACTATACAGATTTAAAGAAAATGATGCGTGCTGAAAACTTGCATACAGTATGTGAAGAAGCAAGATGTCCAAATATCCACGAATGTTGGGCAGACAGAAGAACTGCAACATTCATGATCTTAGGTTCAGTATGTACACGTGCGTGCCGTTTCTGTGCGATTAAAACAGGTCTTCCAAGTGAAGTAGACTGGGACGAGCCACGTCGTATTGCAGAGTCAGTTAAGAAAATGAATCTTAAGCACGTTGTAATCACAACAGTTGCGCGTGACGACTTACGTGACGGCGGAGCTGGAGTGTACGCTGAAACAATCAGACGTGTGCGCGAAGAAAACCCGTACACTACTGTAGAAGTATTACCGTTCGACTTTAACGGAAACAAAGAAAACATCAAATTATTGATGGATGCAAAACCAGACATTCTAAACCATAACATTGAAACAGTAGAGCGTTTAACACCAAGAGTACGTGCGAAAGCAAAATACGACAGAAGCTTAGAGATGCTTCGTTATTGTAAAGAGCTTTACCCAGAAATTCCAACAAAATCAAGCATCATGATTGGTTTAGGGGAAACTGAAGAAGAGATCTTACAAACAATGGACGACCTATTAGCAAACGGCGTTGATATCTTAACAATTGGTCAATACTTACAACCGACAAGAAAGCACATTAAGGTAGAAAAATACTACTCTCCATTAGAGTTCGGTAAACTGCGCAAAATCGCAATGGAAAAAGGATTCAAACATTGCCAAGCTGGACCAATGGTACGTTCAAGCTACCACGCAGACGAGCAAGTAAACGCTGCTGCACGTGCACGTCAAGAACAAGGAGAGGCGTTACTTGACCGTGAATAAATATATTACGGTCGGACACATGCATTTTGAGCTCATCAAAGACCATCGCGATGCATTCGACCTCGAACAATTCAAAGACAAATATAATGAAGTACTGAATAAGTATGATTTTATTGTCGGTGATATTGGTTACGAAAAGTTAAGACTCACTGGCTTTTTCAGAGATGATAAGAAAAAGACAGATGTAGATAAGAAATTCAGTGCGATTGAGGACTATCTGTTCGAGTATTGTAATTTCGGATGCGCGTATTTTATTTTGCGTAAATTATCTAAAGCTGAACAAAAATCACTCGGTTTAAAAGATGAAAATCCGAGCGCCAAAGAAGAATATATAAAAGAATAAAAAGCATGTGCCGACGGTGGCGCATGCTTATTTTTTATTCGCTGAACCAGCCTGGGGATAGAACTTGGTTTAAGAAATCTTTTACTTCAAGAGCTTGGTCTCCAGTTAAACCAAGTGCGAATTCTACGTATCCAGGTTCTTCTAAATCGTCTGGACCCATGATACTAAATTTATTGTTTTGCATATTCAAGACGAGCGTTTTACCGAAAAATTTTGTTGTATGCACGACAGTCAGGTCATAACGCCCATAGTCTCCGGCGATGCCGACGAATCTCACGGCACCATTTTCTTCATCGTCATATAAATAAACGTTTTTCACTTTACTCCTCCTAAGGCGTGTCTACTTTCATTATGGTATCATATTATTTAGTAAAGAATGTAATTGGAGGACCAACATGTATTTTGTAGATAAAGACCTATTACTAAGAAGATTGGATTACATTGAGTATTTGATAACGGAGATTGATACAGATCACACACTTGCCTTAGAGCGCGTATGTCAGATGCTGATTGAGGCAACGGTGGACGTTGGAAACATGATTATCGATGCGTTTATCTTAAGAGATCCAGGGAACTACTTAGACGTGATGGATATCATGAAGAATGAAAAAGTGATTCCTGAAGCGGATTTTAGTAAATTTGAGGCGACGTTTAAGTGGCGTAATGCTCTTGTTCGTGATTATAAACAAATCGACCATGAAGCGATGCGCAGCGAGTTTAAAGATAATCTATCGGCGTATCAGAACTTCAAAAAAAATGTGGAACACTTCTTTAAAACTGATCCACAAGCTGTGACTGCATTTATGAATGACAAAAAATAAGTAGTGGTTTGACCACCGAATAAAAGTTTTGTTATGATATCTCCATACTGTTTAAAAAGGAGACCTAAATGAAGACAAAACAACTGATTTTAGTCGCATTATTTGCAGCATTGATTGCTATTGCAGCACAAATTAGCATCCCGATTGGTCCAGTACCAATTACATTACAAGCACCGATGGTGATTTTAGCAGGATGTTTACTTGGACCAAGATACGGAGTCATGAGTGTCTTTGTATACATACTGCTTGGTTTAATCGGAATACCCGTATTTGCAGGAGGAAGTGGCGGATTTGCATCAATTCTAAGCCCAAGCTTTGGGTTTATACTTGGATTCTTACCACTCGCAATGTTTGCAGGGATTGCTGCTCAACCAGAGCGCAGTGTCGTTATGGGTGGAGTGATTGTTTCGCTTGGCGTACTCGTATTATTTACAATTGGTTTAGTATATTTTTATTTTGTATGAACTATGTGGTGATGACACCAGTGAACCTCACAAAAGCAATCGGATTCACAGTAACACCATTTATTTTAAAAGACTTGATAGTAGCCGTGTGCACGATCTCATTCTCGCGCGTACTTGTGCGTCGAGGCGTGCACGCTTAGAAATTAGAAACATCCACTTTGAGTGGATGTTTTTTGGTTTGTAGTGGGTTTGTGCGACAAAGTTGTGTGAAAAAGAGAGAGATTGACGCACAACAATCAACATCACTAAAAAAATCTCTCCACATATAGGGAGAGATTTTACTTACTTTATGCTGTAACACCTTTAGTTTCGAACCATTTTATTATTGGTTTTAATTGTACGTAACCATCTTGTACGATTTCGTCGTTGATTGTTACGAGTGGATAGAAGAGCTCATCGTTATTCACTTGTTCGATTAATTCCTGATCATAATCAGAGAGGTTCGTATCATTGTCCATATCGATGTAATTCACCTTGATTTCCTCATTAGGAAATTTCTTTTGGAACAATGCATCTAACCAATCATGTGTGTCTTTTGAGCTCGGTGCGTTCACACATGATGCACAAATTACGTCACGACCATAAACATTTACTGTGTAACTCATGTAATACTCCTTTCAGATGATAGATTTTTATCAGTAAATCCATTATAATACATATACAGACATATTTCTTTATAATAGTTTTGGAGTGATATTAATGACATTAACAAAAGACACTATGTACGAACAAGTTGACGCTGTTTTAGATAAATTACGCCCATTCCTTTTACGTGACGGAGGAGACGTTGAACTGGTTGCTGTTGAAGACGGTATCGTTATGTTACGTTTACTTGGTGCTTGCGGTACTTGCCCAAGTTCTACAATCACGTTAAAAGCAGGAATTGAACGTGCACTTTTAGAAGAAGTGCCTGGGTTCGTAGAAATCGAACAGGTATTCTAAAAACTAGAGATACGTTCTCTAGTTTTTATTTTTAGGTGGTATACTATGAAACTCATTGAGTTTTGCAATGCAAATATGCAGAAAGGGACACAGGGTGTGTACGATGCACTAGAGGATCGCATGGATGTTGACTGTGTGGATTACGAATGCACGAATAACTGTGGACTCTGCAGCAAGATGGCATTTGCTCTTGTCGAAGGGCAGATTGTATCTGCAAAAGACAATACCAAGTTACTCGAAAAAATAGAGAAAAAGTTAGACAAACTTGATGATGAGTTCGATGAGAAGTATTTAGATTTTTAATTTGATATAATAGTTATAACAATTGAGTGGGGTGAAGAGATGTCACAGGTTACATTAACAAAAGAAGCAGCATATGAAGTCAAAGATATGTTAGAGAAAAACGACATGGCAGACGGCTACTTAAGGTTTAAAGTACAAGGTGGCGGCTGTACAGGTCTCACATATGGAATGAGTGCTGAAGATAAAAAGAATGATAATGATCTCGAGTTCGAATATTACGGTGTTAAGCTTATCATCGATCAGCATGATATCCCTGTCGTTGATGGTACAGTGATTGGTTATAAACAGTCATTGCTCGGTGGAGGATTTACAATTGATAACCCACTAGCAAGTCTTTCATGTGGATGTGGCGCATCATTTAGAACAAACAATAAAAAAGGTACGCCAAGTCAATGTTAATATCGTCACATACCTTGATTAAATAGCTAGAAAACGCTAATATTATAGTGATAAATATTAGCGGTTTTTTTATGTTCATATTTAGTAATTATTTATAATATTTTGGGAGTTGGGCAAATGAGCTATGAAAGAAAGAAAATCGTTGTTCTAGGTGCTGGTTACGCAGGGCTATCAACGGTTGTTAATTTACAGAAAGAGCTTGGATTCCAAGACGCAGATATTACACTTATCAACAAGAACGAATATCATTATGAAGCTACGTGGTTACACGAAACAGCTGCCGGTTCAATCAACTGGGAAGACGGTGTTTATCCGATTTCAAAAGTAGTAGACAACATGAAGACAAAATTCATTGTAGCTGAAGTTACCAAAATCAACAAAGACGAGAAAACAGTGGAAACAACACAAGGTGAATTTACTTTCGATTACCTTGTAGTTGCGCTTGGTTTTGAATCTGAAACATTTGGAATCACAGGAATGGAAGAATACGCTCAAGTGATGACGAATCCAACAAATGCTTTAGAAGCAAGAGAATCATTGGAAGCAAACTTCAAAAATTACTTGACTTCGGGTGACGAAAAAGACCTCTCTATCGTTGTTGGTGGAGCTGGATTCACAGGTATCGAGTACCTTGGCGAGTTAGTTGAAACGCTACCAGAATTATGTGCACAACTTGGAATTGACTACAATAAAGTTCAAATCACTTGTGTTGAAGCAATGCCATCTATGTTACCAATGTTCCCTAAAGAACTTGTTGACTACGCTCAAAAATTCCTTGAAGATCGTGGCGTTAAATTTATGCTTGGAACTGCAATCACTTCAGCAAATGACAAAGGGTTCACTGTTAAAGTTGGAGAAAAAGAAGAACAACTTTACGCAAATAACCGTATTTGGACTGCAGGAGTTCGTGGTTCACGTTTAATGGACGAATCATTTGAAGGCGTTAAACGTGGTCGAATTATTGTAAAACCTGACCTTTCAATCGAAGGTTACGACAACATCTTCGTAATCGGAGACGTTGCAGCAGTTATGAATGGTGAAGGTCCAGATGCACGTCCTTACCCAACAACTGCACAAATTGCAATGCAACTTGGTCAGCACTTAGCGAAAAACATCAAACGCAAATTAAACGGTGAAAAGCTTACTGCATTTGTTTATGACGATAAAGGTACGGTTTGCTCATTAGGTTCTAAAGACGGTATCGGAATCGTTTATGGCAAACCTGTCAAAGGTAAATTTGCAGCATTCATGAAGAAAGTAATCGACACTCGTTCTGTATATATGCTTGGTGGCGCGATTCTTGCATACTCAAAAGGTAAAATGTTTTAATTTATAAATCGCATGAGTATTGTATAATGCTCATGCTTTTTTCATAGAGGTGACACTTTGAATATTGTTCAAGTATTTATTTCTATCGTGTTATACTTTGTTTTATTCTTTGGAATTAGCTTTATATTGAATATGATTTTACGCATGACATGGATTATGTCTTTTATTTATCCAATCATCGTAATCTTAATTGTAGACCGCGTAGAAACTATTGATTATATAAAAAATCCAAGTGAAACATTCAATGTTGCTTTGGATAACATCATTCACATACAGATGTTTGACGTGATTATCTTGCTTGCTGGATTCATTGGAATCTTACTTGCAGGTTGGTCAATTAAGTATCTGAGAAAGCTCGGCTATCAAATGTTCTAGGAGGATTTCATGGAAATTAATTTAAATCAAACGATTCAAGAAACAAACGGCGCAATTGTAATTGGTCTTTCTGAAGACATCAAAGATTTGAAGAATTTTGATACACTCGATGCATATTTCAACGGTAATTTATTAGACGCGATAGAGTCTGGTGTTTTATCTACAAAACTCGGTGAGGTAAAAACGACAGGTGCATTACTACAGACTGAATACCGCAAGATCGTCACTGTTGGTTTAGGGCCGACTGACACACTCACGCGACTCAACATGCAAGAAGCACTCGGTAAAGTGTTCCAGTTCATTGCGAAAGACGGTAGAGACGCGGCGTTTGAGCTTTCTTCATTTGTTGTCAATTCGGACGAGTTTTTCTATGACATCGGTTTAATGTCTGAAATCAGCACGTATGAGGTATATTCTCACAAGTCTCGTGAAGATAAAGATCTGAATGTCTCATTTATTGGTGAAGTAAATGCTGAAGCACTTTCTGACGGAATGATCGAAGGCCGCGCAATTAACTTCGCTCGTGATTTCAGTGAAATGCCACCGAACGAATTATATCCGGAAACTTTTGCTAACTTGATTGTTGAAGAGTTCGAGAAAAAATCTAATGTCACTGTCGATGTTAAAGATGATAAGACACTTGAAGAAGAAGGGTATGGCCTAATCACTGCAGTGGGTAAAGGTTCAAGTAAAGGCCCACGTCTCGTGACGCTTACATACAAGCATCCTGAGTTTGATAGTAAGCCAGTAGCTCTAGTTGGTAAAGGTATCACTTACGACTCAGGTGGGTATTCATTAAAGCCACGTAATGGTATGGTTGGCATGAAGTATGACATGAGTGGTGCAGCGAACGTACTCGGTATGTTGAAAACGTTAGTTGACCAAGAAGTGAAGACGCATGTTGTAGCGATTGTTGCGCTTGCGGAAAACATGGTGACTGGAGATGCAAACCGTCCTGATGACGTGTATTTATCTAGAAAAGGATTAAGTGTCGAAGTGACAAATACAGACGCAGAAGGCCGCTTAGTGCTTGCTGACGCTGTGTATGAGGCAACGACTTACGATCCTGTGGTAATTATGGATTTCGCGACATTAACTGGTGCAGTAATCGGCGCGCTTGGCATGGAGCGTACGGGATTATTTACGAATAAGGACCGAATTTTCACGTTGCCAATCTTAGAATCTTCGATTACAACGGGTGAAAAACTATGGCACTTACCGATGGATGAGTTAGAAGATAAAGCAGTACGTGCAACGGATTCAGCAGACCTCGTTAACAGTAACTTTAAACAGCCATATGGTGGCGCATCATTCGCAGCTTCGTTCATTGAAAAATTCGTTGAAGACTATCCATGGTTGCACTTTGACATTGCTGGAACAAGCGGATTTAATAAGCCGAACGCATATGGACCAAAAGGTGCGTCAGGTGTCATGATTCGTACAGTTCTCGATTACATCAAAACTGGCAAAGCATATGACTAATCTGATTGAGTATTTTGGAATTGAAGTCGTTGATTTAAATTCAGAATCCGCGACAATAAAGATGGAGATTGATGAGAAGAGTCATCAGCCGTATGGATACGTCCATGGTGGTATGAATGCAGTGCTCGTTGAGACGGCAGCATCGATTGGTGCGAACCACAACTTGGAGGACAGCGTCGCGATGGGACTCGAAGTCAACGTCAATCATCTGCGCGCAAAACGAGAGGGTACTTTAATTGCGAAGGCTAGAAAAGTCCACCTCGGCAGACGTACCGCAGTCTATTCAGTAGACATCTTTGACGAACAAGATAAACACATCGCCACCGGCAGGTGCACGATGCAGATAGTAGAAATGTGATGAGCATCTTCCCGAAAGGGAGGATGTTTTTTGTTTTCTAGATTACCACTACTCGATTTTTGATATATAACCAGTTTGTTTGTACTCCACAGCAGTTTCCTCACAAACACTCGAGATCACATCAATCCTACACACCAACTTTCAAAATAAAAAAATAGACCCTCCACCAAGGAGGGTCTGTATATCATATCTTACTCTTCAAGTTCTTTTTCTTTTTTGCGTTCTTCTGCTCTTTGTTTGTCTTCATCTGTCAGTTCTTCGTGTCCAATCTCATCTCGACGTAGCTCGTTCAGAATCGTGAGCTTATATGGTTCGACGTCGGAGTGGAATGCACTACGCGCGAGCATGTGCGCACCTGTTGGTGCAATCACGAAGATAAACACAATCGCTAAAAGTAACGTCATCTCAAAGTTGCTATCGAAGTACCAGAAGTATAGGAATACTCCGAGTAAAACGGATGATACTCCTAATGTTGAACTAATTGACGCTGCGTGGAGTCTTGAATACATATCTGGTAAACGGACGACACCTATCGCTGCAATGATTGAAAAGAATACGCCAGATAAGACGAGGATTGCAATGATACTACTCATCAGAATCTCTATCAATGTCAATCACCCACCCTTTCTCTAGGAATTTCGCCATAGCAATCGTTCCGACTGCTCCGAGCATCCCAATTAACATAATCACGACGATTAAGTACGACGTATCAAGTAGAACACTAAAAATACCAATCGTTGCCATGATCATGACACCAAATGCATCTAGAGCAACAATTTTGTCGTGTAGTGTTGGTCCACGAATAATTCTATATGAGACGATGCCCATAGCAATCGCCATTCCAACAATTGCGATAATGAATACGATGTTTAAGAATAGATTCATGGCTGACCAACCTCTTTAATTACATTTTCAAACGATGACTTAATGCCTTTAATCTCTTCATCTGCATCTGTTAAGTGAACACCGTGAATGTATAGTTTTGAATAATCATCACTTATGGCTACAACCACTGTACCTGGTGTCAATGTAATGAGTGATGATAAAAGCACGACTTCCCAATCTTCTTCTAGCTCACAAGGATATGCGTAGAAGCCAGGGTGTACGTTGATTTTTGGTTTAAGCACGATCTTCATCACCGTAATGTTTGCGATGACGAGTTCTCTGATAAACACAACAATCAACTTAATAATTCTATAAAAACGAATCATATAGAACGATCCAGGTAAGAAGTTACGAATCACATAAATCGCAATCATACCCATGATATACCCCATGATTAGGGTAGGTAACTCAAATGTATCATTCATTGCAGCCCAAAGGAAAGCGAGTAAAAAGTTCAGTAAAATTTGTAAAGCCAATTACTCCACCCCCATAATATAGTCTGCGTATGTTGACGGATCCACAATCGATGTTGCTGCCATTTCAAATAATGGATATAACAGATCTGCTGTGAAACCAAACACGACTGATAAGATAATCAGTGCGAATGAACTGAATAATAGTTTGTCGTATTTAATCTGTCTAAGTTCAGATTGAATTGCTGGTTTACCCCAGAATACTTGAATGAAGATTCTAATGATCGAGTATAGAATAACCAAGCTCGATAACAGTACGACAATACCTGCAACATAATAGCCGTTTTCAAATGCTGATTTAACGATGAATAATTTACCGTAAAAACCAGGTAATGGCGGTACCCCAACGAGTGACATCGCGGCTATAAAGAACATCCACCCCGTAACTGGATGTACGCTCATCAGCCCATGTATCTCTTTGGCATTGGTCTTTCCAGTTCTATAGATAATAAATCCAATAATCAAGAATAACCCAGCTTTGATAATCATGTCGTGGATTAGATAGTACATTGCTCCAACAAGTCCAGTTAAATCCATCATTGTGATTCCAACGAAGATAAATCCAATCGCAATCATGATGTTGTAAATCATAACTTTCTTTAAGTCGTAGTAAGCAAGAGCACCAATACAACCAATGATGATGGTAATGAGTGCAAGTGATAGGATGATCGTGTTTGTAAACGATTCATCAAATGAAAAGAACAAGCTCATTGTACGCATCATGGCATACACTCCGACTTTGGTAAGTAGTGCCCCAAAAATCGCGAGGATTGGTAGCGGTGGTGCGCTATATGAATCTGGTAACCAGAAGTATAACGGGAATATCCCAGCCTTCGTTAGAAATACGAAGAAGAATACAATAGACACAAGTGTCATCACGTCTTTATTACCGTCAAAGCTCGAAAGTTTTACGTGAATATCCGCCATATTTAGAGTACCTGTAATTGAATAAAGATACCCGAGACCAAGTACAAAGAAGTTTGATGAAACAATGTTTACAACAAGGTATTTAAATCCTTCACGCAGTTGTTTCTTTGTACTTCCAATGACGATTAAAACATAAGATGCAATCAGGAATACTTCAAAGAATACAAACATGTTGAAGATATCACCTGTAGTGAATGCACCGTTAATACCTGTAATCATGAAGAGAACCATTGAATAATAATAGTACGTTTCTCTCTCTATACCAATCGATTGATAGCTGTAGATGATTACAAAGAACGTGAGGATGGAAGTTGTCAGTACGAGCAGTGCTGCGACCATATCGTAGACAACCGTAATTCCGAATGGCGCTGGCCAGTTCCCGACGTTCGTGTGTAAGGTACCATTTTGATATACAGCTACGACAATCATGATTGAAACAATAATCATGAATAGTCCCGCAAGAGCTGCGATTACACGGTGGACCTTTGGTTTTTTACCGATGAAAAGCATGATGACCGAAAATAAAAACGGGATGATAAGGGGCATCATGAGTAAAAAGTTAATTTTCATTTTGAGCTCCTTTCATCGTTTCCGTATCATCAGAACCTAATACTTTATAGTTGCGTAACGCAAGCACTAAGCTGAATGCTGTTAACGCGAATGAAATAACAATGGCAGTTAAGATCATTGCCTGCGGTAGAGGATCTGTATAATTTGTCACACTGTCCTCTAAGATTGGGACGTTACCTCGTTTCAGCTGTCCCATTGTAAGTAACATCAAGTGAATCCCATGACTGAGCACGGATATACCGATGATGATGCGGAGCACACTCTTCGACAAAATCAAATAAGTCGCTGCTCCAATTAAAACACCCGAGAGCACAATGGTTATAAATTCCATTAGTCGTCCGCACCTCCTACTAGTATGATAATGAGCAGCGTAGAACCACATACTGTTAAGAATACGCCTAAGTCAAAAGGTGTTGCTGAATGGAGTCCAATTTCACCCAATATCGGTAAAGTAATTTCCGTAAATTCATGTGTGAAGAACGGATAACCGAAAAACATAAGACCTGTCGGAACACCAATTGCAAGGAATAATCCACTTGCAATAAGTAACCTAAAGCGAATGGGCAACATCTTTTTTAATGTTTTCACATCAAACGCAATCAATAAAAGTACGATTGCAGCTGATGTCAGTAAGCCGCCAACAAAGCCACCACCTGGAGTATAATGCCCGGCAAAGAACAAGTTAAAAGCAAATAATAGGATGATGAAGAATGCAACTTTAGAAATAAACTGCAAGTGTACATCATTCATCTGCTTGTGAACTTGTTTATAGCCTGCTCTCTTCAGCGCGCTCTTCATTCTTATCATCCTTTCTATTATTGATAGTTAATCTCATCAGAACATATATACCGATTCCCGCAATACCGAATACGAGTGTTTCAAAAACAGTATCGTAACCACGGAAGTCAACAAGAATTACGTTTACCATATTCTTACCTGCAGCTAAATCATATACATGATCGATATGGTATTGGCTAATTGATTCGAATAAACGATTCGAGAATGCAGACAATCCAATAAGGATAGAAACTGCACCAACCCCAACAGCAACAATAAAGTTAGTAAGTTTAAATTTACGTTTTTCAGGCAATTTACTCTGTTTTGGTAAGTGATAAAAACATACTAAGAATAGTGTAGTCGTCACTGTTTCAATCGCTAGCTGAGTTAGAGCAAGGTCTGGCGCTCTAAAGAATACGAAGAATAACGCCATACTGAACCCAACAGCCCCAAGCATGATGATTGAGACCATACGAGATTTAGTAATCATGATAATGCCCAGTGCGATCAGAATCACACCAACTAAAATCATATCTTGAATTCCGATTGGTGCTAAGTTTGAAAAGTCTAAGTTGAGTCCAGTTCTCATCATTGTAACGAAACCTAGAACAACTAAGAATCCAAAAATGTAAACCATGTATGTTCTTAAGAACCCAGTCATTAGCATTCTAGTGAACCGGTTTGAATAGACCGTAACGTAATGAAGTCCTTGATCATACAGATAGTTGATTGTAAATTTATCTTTAATATATTTGTAGATAAAGATCCACGTATCTCTGAAATAGTAGAGTGCTGCACCGACTACGATAATGACGATTGTCGCCCATAGTGCAGGTGAATTAAATCCGTGCCAGTGTGAAATTTTTGTGTTTAACGGTTCAACCGCATTGATGATGCTCATTGCAGCTGGATCGATGATTGACTTTGTAAGTAGGTTAGGGAATAATCCGAACACTACAACAAGTAAACTTAAAATTGCTGGTGAAATTAAGAGTAATGCTGAAGCCTCTTTAGGCTCTTTAGGCGTCTCTTTTGTTTCTTCACCAAGGAAGATTTGCATCACAATTTTAGCTGAATAAAGGAATGTAAAAATACTTCCGAGAATCGCAAGCAGTGGGAATAAGAATCCAACTGAAGCGAGTGCACTGAAGTTAGCATTTGAGATTTCAAACATTGCTTCTAAGAACATTTCTTTTGATAAAAACCCGTTAAACGGTGGAATACCAGCCATGGATAATGACGTTACAAGAGCCATCGTGAATGTGATTGGCATAATCGTCATTAAACCACCGAGTTTTTTGATGCTTCTTGTACCTGCTTGATGGTCGATGATTCCTGTGACCATGAATAAGGCACCTTTAAATGTCGCATGGTTGATGATATGAAACACTGCAGCCACTACCGCGACTGTGAATATTTGTTCGTTCGCACCGCGTACAACAGCTAATCCGCTAATGCCTAGTAACGACATGATTAGCCCAAGCTGAGAAACAGTCGAGAATGCAAGCACTGCTTTAAGGTCATCTTTAATAAATGCATTAAAGCTCGCCCAACACAGCGTGATGAGTCCGACTATTAATATCGTCCAAATCCAAGTCGTAGATAACATGAATACAGGTGTAAATCTCGCAACCAAGTAAAGACCCGCTTTAACCATTGTTGCAGAGTGTAGATACGCACTGACCGGAGTCGGTGCTTCCATCGCGTCTGGTAACCAAACGTAGAATGGGAACTGGGCACTCTTAGTAAATGCACCTAATAGTACTAATACAACTGCAAGAGTGCCAGCACCAATGCCGGTTACTTGGTCACTTGCCGCAATCATTTCGCGGATAGAGAATGTACCCGTTAAGTTTGATAAGAGTAAAAATCCACTGAGCATCATAAATCCACCGAACATTGTAATGATCATAGATTTTTGAGCTCCGTATGTGGAACGTTCTTTCGTAGTCCAAAATGCAATGAGAAGGAAACTTGAAATAGAAGTCAGCTCCCAAAATAAGTAAAGCATTAACACGTTATCAAGTAAAACAACCCCTAGCATTGCAGTCATGAACAAGAGAAGATAGATATAGAAATTTAACAACTTCTCTTTTTGACTTAAATAGCCAATTGAATATAGGACAACGAGTGTTCCGATACCTGAAATAAGTATCGCAAATAGAAGTCCTAGACCGTCTATGTAGACATCATAATTCATACCGATTCTTGGCATGAAGTTTAAATTTAGTAAAAGTGTATCCCCGTTTCGTATTGTTGGAATTAGAGTAAACAAATACGATACAATAATGAATGGAATCGGAAGTACGAACCATCCTAAGTGAATACCTTTGACATACTTATGAATAATCGCAATTAAAAACGCTGCGATTAATGGTAGTATGATTGCAAAATGTATGAAAGTCACAACTTTGCCTCCCTTACGCATTATATTTTTATATTATACATGAAATATCATGTGTTTGTAACGAGAGCCACTATATATATTGTAGGAATTTTAAAAAGTACTTCTGAATAACAATGCACAATTGTAAATGAATGTGCTAATCTATTAAAAGTGAAACATATTAGGAGGAATATTAATGAGCTTTAACCAACTCGCAAACGAAGTATTAGAAGGCGAAAAGAAAGCGGTCATCAAAACAAATATGGGAGATATCACTGTACGTCTTTTCGCAGATAAAACACCAAAAACTGTAGAGAACTTCTTAGGGCATGCAGCAAATGGTTACTATGATGGACAAATCTTCCACAGAATCATCAAAGATTTTATGATCCAAGGTGGAGACCCATCAGGAACTGGTATGGGCGGAACAAGTATTTGGGAAGACGAGTTTGAAGATGAGTTCTCAAATGAATTATTCAACCTTTACGGTGCGTTATCAATGGCAAACAGAGGTCCAAACACAAATGGTTCTCAGTTCTTTATCGTACAAGCAAGCCACGTCCCTAGCGACATGCTCGGACAACTTGAAGGTGCAGGATACCCTACTGAAGTAATCGAAGCATACGCAACTAAAGGTGGTACGCCTTGGTTAGATAACCGTCACACAGTATTCGGTCAAGTCATTGAAGGTATGGATATCGTTGAGAAAATTGCTAATGTAAAAACTGGTGCTATGGACAAGCCGGTTGAGGATGTTGTTTTAGAAACTGTAGAAGTATTATAATTTCGTCATAAAAACTTCAGATTTTGGTAAGTTTTAACATGAGTGCTCTGCTATAATACTCTCTATAAGGGTGTGTGAGCAATATGATGGAATTTCTATATTTTCCAGATGATAAAACAGAGTATATTCCTGGTTTAATTTCTATCGTAATTTGTATTATTGTTGCGTATATTGCGTTTCGTCTTATAAAGAAATATTCAAAAAAACAAGAAGAAAAAGCAAAAGCGTTTGAACAAGAAGTATACAGAAAAATGAAACAGCACGAAGAAGACAATAAATAATTACCGTGAGCGTATGCTTGCGGTATTTTTTTGTTTATGGATCCATGTGAGTTTATAGATAATTAAGATAAGAAACATAGACAGTGAACTAAAGATGGAATGTGTCACGAATTTGTGATATTATATTAAAGCATTGTAATAAAAGTGGGGTAATCATGTGACAAAACAATACCGGGTTGGCCAGTTTGTAAAGGTGAAGGTCACAGGTATTCAGCCGTACGGTGCTTTTGTCAAAACCCACGATGATAGAGAAGGGCTTATTCATATTTCAGAAATTATGAATGATTACGTACACAACGTAAATCAATTTCTGACAAAAGGTCAGATTGTAAAGGCTAAGATTATTGGAATTGAAGACAATGGAAAGATGAGTCTGACTCTGAAAGAGAATGAATATTTTAAAGTTAAAGAGCACAAGAAGAAAAGACGCTCTATTTTAGAAAAAATTGAAGAGACAGAACGATATGGCTTCCAGTCTTTACAAGAGATGATGCCGATATGGATTCAAGAAGCAAAAGATCGTATGAATAACGAGTGACCGGAACCTAATATGAGACTTAAGATTAACGCAATCTTAGGTCTATTTTTTTTTTGTATGTTTTTATCGTTTTTTATTCGTTAACATGCATGAGTAAACGTTTAAATCAAAGGGGTTGAAAACTGTTTCATAATCGTGTTAAATTTGAAGAGAAGATAATTCTTTAGGAGGAATTTTTAATGATTGATTACAAACATGAACCATTTACGGATTTTTCTAAACAAGAAAATAAAGACATGGTTGCAGAAGGTATTAAAGTAGCACAGGAGTATTTTGGTCAAGACTTCCCATTAGTTATTAATGGTGAACGCATTATGACTGAGGATAAGTCAACAGTATACAACCCTGCTAAAAAAGATGAAATTATTGGCTACATGTCTCAAGCAACTCAAAAAGAAGCGGACAAAGCGATGGAAGTTGCTCTTGAAACATTTAAATCATGGAGAAATTATTCATTTGAATTCCGTGCAGATGTATTATTTAAAGCGGCTGAAATTGTAAGAAGAAGAAAAGCAGAATTTACAGCACTTCTAATTAAGGAAGCAGGTAAACCTTGGAACGAAGCAGATGCAGACGTTGCTGAAGGCATCGACTTCTTAAATTACTATGCACGTTTACACCTTGAATTAAAGAACGGTAAAAAAGTTGAATCACGCCCAGGCGAATACAACCAATTCCACTACATTCCACTTGGTGTGGGTATGGTTATTTCACCTTGGAACTTCGCGTTTGCGATCATGGCAGGAACAACTGCAGCAGCACTTGTTTCAGGTAACACAGTTTTACTAAAACCATCATCATCAACACCAGTTGTTGCTTACAAGTTCATCGAAGTACTTGAAGAAGCAGGACTTCCAAACGGTGTTGTGAACTTTATCCCAGGTTCATCACGTGAGATTGGTGACTATCTTGTAGACCATAAAGACCTTTCATTCGTATCATTCACTGGTTCACGCGACGTAGGTGTACGCATTTACGAACGTGCAGCAAAAGTTCACGAAGGTCAAGTTAACCTTAAGCGTGTAATTGCTGAAATGGGTGGTAAAGATACGATTGTTGTTGACTCTGGTGTCGACTTAGACAAAGCAGCAGATGCAATCGTTGCATCATCATTTGGATTTTCTGGACAAAAATGTTCAGCATGTTCACGTGTCATTGCTTTAGAAGATATCCATGATGAATTACTTGAAAAAGTAGTTGAAAAAACTCAAAAATTAACAGTTGGCGATCCAGAAACTGGGGCATACATGGGTCCAGTGATCGACGAGGCCTCTGTTAAGAAAATCAGTGAGTACATTGAGATTGGTAAAAAAGAAGGTAAGTTAGAAGTTGGTGGAAACATCGACAACGAAACAGGTCACTTTGTTTACCCAACTGTATTCTCAGGATTAAAACACGACGACCGCTTAATGCAAGAAGAAATCTTCGGGCCTGTTGTTGGTTTCGCTAAAGCAAAAGACTTCGATCAAGCGATTGAATTTGCGAACGACACTGACTACGGTTTAACTGGTGCAGTAATTACTACTAGCCGTGAAAAGATGGAACAAGCACGTCGCGACTTCCACGTTGGTAACTTATACTTCAACCGTGGTTGTACTGGAGCAATCGTTGGTTACCAACCATTTGGTGGATTCAAGATGTCAGGAACAGACTCAAAAGCAGGTGGACCTGACTACCTATTACTCCACATGCAAGGTAAAACAACTTCAGAAATGTTTTAATTATTCATAAAAGGGGATGCAGTAATGACAAAAACACAAGATATTATTAAACTCGCTGACAGCGTAGCAGCGCCTACGTACAAACCGCTTCCGATTGTAATCGCAGAAGCGGAAGGTGCGTTCGTCACTGACCCTGAAGGCAATAAATATCTAGATATGCTTAGTGCATATTCAGCAGTAAACCAAGGACACCGTCATCCAAAAATTATTCAAGCGCTGAAAGAACAAGCAGACAAAGTAACGCTTGCTTCACGTGCATTCTACACTGATAACATGGGTGAATGGTTAAATAAACTGAAAGAAATTTCAGGTAAAGATATGGCAATTCCAATGAACACGGGTGCTGAAGCAGTAGAAACTGCAATTAAAACTGCACGTCGTTGGGGATATGAAGTTAAAGGCGTTGAAGCGGGTAAAGCAGAAATTATCGGCATGAACGGTAACTTCCACGGACGTACGTTAGGCGCAATCTCTTTATCTAGTGAAGATGAGTATAAGAGCGGCTTCCATCCGTTAGTTCCAGGCTTCCCACTCGTTGACTTCGGTGACATCGATCAGCTTAAAGCTGCAATAAATGAAAATACTGTTGCTGTAATCTTCGAGCCAATTCAAGGTGAATCAGGAATCAATATTCCACAGGAAGGCTTCTTAAGAGAAGTTCGCGAGTTATGTAATGAGCACAACGTGCTAATGATTGCTGACGAAATCCAATGTGGCCTCGCAAGAAGTGGTAAATTATTCGCATGTGACTGGGAAGATGTTAAACCAGATATGTATATCTTAGGAAAAGCACTAGGTGGTGGGGTATTACCAGTGTCTGTAGTCCTAGGCGACAAAGAAGCATTCGAATTAATGACACCAGGGTCACACGGTTCAACATTCGGTGGTAATCCACTCGCTGCAGCAGTTTCAATCGCAGCTCTCGATGTATTAATCGATGAAAACCTTGCAGAACGTTCAAACGAGCTTGGCGAATACTTTAAAGCAGAACTCAGAAAAATCGATAATCCAGTAATCAAAGAAGTGCGTGGTCGCGGATTATTTATTGGAGTAGAGCTGACAGAAGCGGCAAGACCGTATTGTGAAAAATTAAAAGAACTTGGTTTATTATGTAAAGAAACACACGACACTGTAATTCGTTTCGCACCACCACTTGTCATCGAAAAAGAAGACTTAGATTGGGCAATCGAACAAGTAAAATCAGTGTTCTAAAAATTGGGGAAACTTTTTAAGACGCAGGCCTGTAGGCTATGCGTCTTTTTTTGTAGATAAAAACAATCTCTCTTTGTCGCAACAATCGATGTCCACTCACGACTCTTTTCTTCTGTAATGTTATAATAAACATACTCATTTTAAAAAATTAGAGGTTAATGTTATGCAGCATTTAATAGAGCTTTTGTCGACGCCTGAGGGGATTGAGCTAGTCTTTGATAGGTTCAGTCAGTTTGGTATTTTGGTTGGATTGTTTCTCGTTGTGTTAGAATCATTTCTTCCAATTCTTCCACTCATCGCGATTGTCATTTTAAACACAAATTCATATGGTCTCTTAGTAGGTTTCTTGATTAGCTACGCTGGGAGTGTCACGGGGAGTTATAGTGTATTCTTACTTGCACGTTATCTCTTTAGAAATCGAGCGACGAAGTATATCAACAAGCATAAACGGCTCTATAAGATGCGTGAGTTTATCGATACGAGAGGGTTTAGTTTTCTCTTTATATTGCTGAGTCTTCCGTTTACCCCGTCGAGTGTTGTTAACATAATCACTGCGATGTCGAATGTGAGTCGTCATGTGTATCTATATATATTACTTGCATCGAAGTTTGTCATGATTTTATCGATTTCTGTTATCGGTTATGACATCACGGGATTCTTAAAATCACCGGTGCGCATCATTATATCTGTCGTATTTCTTGTTTTACTCTATGTATTATCAAAAATATATCAACGTTATATTGACAAAAAAATGGAAGGTTAAGGTGCTTTTATGTTAAAAGAAATTAGAGACTGGATAATATCGTTTGTGATTGCGATCGCAGTCATCTTAGTGATTAGATATTTTCTATTTGCTCAGTACGTGGTTGATGGTTCTAGCATGGAGAACACCTTCCATGAGAACGAACGTGTGATTGTGAATAAATTTATTTATAATTTTAAAGATGTTGAGCATTCTGACGTTATCGTTTTCGATGCTGGTCATGAACAAGCATATATTAAACGTGTCATCGGTATTCCTGGAGACACAGTTGAAATGATTGATAAGGTCGTTTATGTCAACGGTGAAGCGCTCGACGAAGCGTATGTAGATGATTATGAAAGATCGTATAGTGATAATTTCACGTTAGAATCTCTCGGTGTTTCCGGAGATAAAATCCCGGAAGGACAATATTTAGTGCTTGGCGATAACAGAGCAGTTTCGAAAGACTCTAGAGAAATCGGCCTTGTGAGTGAGGACGACATCATAGGAAAGGTTCAACTCAAGTTTTGGCCATTTAGCGAATTTACAACTGATTTTAGTGAATAGGGTGAAAAGTGTATGATTCATATTTGGACAGGTGTTAGTGGTACAGGTAAAACAACACACATGTTTGAAGAAATTATTAAAAAGACTGAAAAAGAACCACTTGGTAACAAGATTTTTATCATCACACCAACTCAGAATACACTGACATACGAAAGTATGTTAACAGACCCAGATAAATCTATATATAGTGGAAGCTTAAGAACAAGTGTCTTAAGCTTTTCTAGATTTATGTGGCATATTTTAAACGAAATTGGTGCAGGAAATAGAGATACATTGTCAGAATCTGGGCACATCATGCTGATACATAAAGTAATCGAGAGTTTTGGTGAAGATGAACTCAAGTACTACCGTGATTCAAAAAATCATGTGAAGTTTTCTCGAAAAGTACTGGACATGATTGAAGAATTTGTGAGTTATGAAGTGGACGTGGAAACACTAGAGTCCATTGAATGGCCGAGCAATAGAATGGCTGAGAAGTATAGTGACTTAATTCAAATTTATAAGAGATGGCAAAATACAATTGAACTACACAATATCGAAAAAGTGAATGCAATGCCAGACTTTGTGGATCGCCTTCAAAGGCTATCACCAGATGAAGTTCCAAGTCTCAAAAATGCTACAATTTATATTGACGGATTCCACAACTTAAGTGAAGTTGAGTACCGTTTCTTAAAGGTGCTAAATAAATTCACGGATGACATTCATTTAATCTTGCTGCAAGACGGCAATAATAAATCACTGTTCAGAAAAACAAATGCCGTAATCGAAAGACTTCAAATGCCGGATATGTTCACTGAAAGAGGTACAGAAATCGTGCATTTCGATGAGCATAATGTGCGTGCAAATAAGCAAGGACTGGTTGATGTAGAGACGTTTCTTAATGATGGCAGTTATATCAGAGATTATGACGGTATCACGATTATCGAAGCAGAGAATCCACGTGCAGAAATAACAGAAGTAGCAAGACAAATTGAGTCTCTTGTAAGAGATAAAAAAGCAACGTACAACGACATTGGTGTGCTATACAGAGATGATACGTATGCACGTCAAATTGAACACATCTTTAACAAGTTCAACATCTATTTTCATATCGATGAAAAATAT
>Ga0079226_10001024_pt1 | contig 21132 bp, 18 predicted proteins | sample Poulit2014_FD_76345 | JGI IMG/M metagenome (GOLD analysis project Ga0079226, IMG submission 76345) | Agricultural soil microbial communities from Georgia to study Nitrogen management - Poultry litter 2014 | ecosystem: Environmental > Terrestrial > Soil > Agricultural land | place: USA: Georgia... | reverse complement strand
GCTGAACGAGCAAGGCGATCCAACTTTGTTACAATGAGTGTATCGCCTTCTTGAATTTCATGCAACAATTGTTGTAATTGTGGTCGGTTTTTATGTGTACCAGTAAGTTTATCTTGGAATATACTTTCACAGCCTTCGTTTTTAAGTACTTGTAGCTGCCCCTCTAAATCTTGATGAACTGTAGACACTCGTGCATACCCATATTTCATAAGCGTCCCTCCATATATTTCATTTCACTAATCATTACGTCTTTATCGCTATATTGTAATTTTATTGATATAATGCCACAAATTACCCCCCATATAATAACCTAAGTTATGACACCTTGATAACCCAATCATAACAAGAACATGAAAATAGTGCCAATACTCTTGAGTTATGAATTAATAATAACACCTCTTAAGGTATCGTTTCTTAAAAAACAAATTCCTTATTTTTTGTATATTAATTTATCTTTATAAGTTCCAACATGCCTTCAGAAAAAGGATTATCTGATACTAGTTTTTTCATTCCATAAAGTAAGCTAATACACTATTTTTTACCACTTTTGTAGACTTGTTTTATATAAAGATAAGAGAATTTAGGTTTTAAGTGAAAATGAAAAAACTAAATTCAAGCCATACTGGAAAAGGACACTTACGGAATCCAGTATTTTAAATACATAGTAAGAGCACATAATCCAATTTCAGCTCTAATTGAAACTCATCTTATGAATGTGGTAATTGAATATCCCTTATTAAAATGTACATTTTCAAAATGTCTTTCAAATATCAAAAGGACTTTTGTTTATAAGAAAATCGGTAAACCTAAAATTCAAAATATATTGATTTCCTTAAAATACTATGATACATTAATTAAACAATAGATTTTTATGATAAACTAGGTTTATTATAATAAACTTGTTATTTAATCAAAAATTCTGCGGTAATATGTCAAGAAAAAAAGTGATTAATTATTTGACTTTCAAGATGAAATTTTGCTTAAAAAGACAATACTAAACTGAAATAGTAAGTTAATGGTAAGTACTAGTATTTGATTAAAAGGATTTTGGAGCAATTTATTCTTCATATATTTCCCTCCTTTTGGGCGTGTAAATTGGGTTTTGCATAGTAGTTCGTCCACCAAACGCACACTGGGATACAATCTCTTTATGCGATACAATCCGCAAGGAGGAAAAGAATTGTCCTAACTAATCATTAAGACCATTATCTAGGAATACTATGCAGCATCCAATTAATTAATTTTTTATGCTAAACATAAACATATTATATAAGGAGGGGATTAATATGAAAAAAAAGTACTGGGTACCATCTATAGAGAGAGCCGATAGTGTTCTTAAGATCATTAATAAATATCCAGGTAAATATCGACTAATTGATTTATCGATAGAATTAGACATTAATAAAAGTTCACTTTTTTCTTTATTAAATACATTAGAGGTTTTAGGATGGGTAGTTAAAAAAGGAAACGATACTTATGATTTAGGTTCTACATTAGGGACTTTTAATTCAACATATTTAAAACAGTTCAACCTAATACAAAGCTTTTATAAAGAAGCTCAAAAGTCTATTTTAAAAGTTAACGAACCCATTCAATTAGGTACGTTAGAAGGTATAGATGTAGTTTATTTAGGAAAAGTGAATAATGACTCAAACATTCGCTTAGTTACTGACCCTGGAATGCGATATCCTTCTTATGCATCTGCTATTGGAAAAATACAAATGATAGATTATAGTTATGAGGAAATAGAGGAAATTTTTTCCAACTGTAAATGGGTACAAAAGACTGACTATACAACTGCGTCTTTAAGTGAATTATTTGATAAAATCAAGTTTGCCAAAAAAAGTGGATACTCGGTAGAAAGCGAAGAATCAGCTTTAGGGTTTCATTGTGTTGCTGCACCAGTTTATAACTTTGAAAGGGAAATAATAGCAGGTGTTAGTTTTTCAATGCCAACAAACAGTTGGAATGAAAAATTTGAAAAGGCAAAAGATGAGATTATAAATTTATCAGCTTCTTTATCAAAACTGGCTGGATGTTCAAAAGGGTATAGTGAAAGATATGGTTGATTATGAAAATCTATTAAAACTTCTTATTAATAAAAAATAACTTCCTTAAAATGAAAGCGTATTCACTTTACGAAGTTATGAAGTTATATTTTAAATATTAATAAAATATATTAAGACATATTAGAAAGAGGAGATTAGAATGGAAAGTACTCGTAAATTACTAAATAGTTTAGGGTATCCTTCAATGGATTTAAAGGATTTACCGGCGTCTAATAAAAGATTTCCTGATGGTGCACAATACAGAATTGAACTACCTAGTACTGAGGGTCCCGTAGCATTAAATGAAACAATAAAAGAACTTAATAAAAGAAATATACAAATACATAGGATTTCACAAGGTAGTGGAATTATGCTTCAAACAGATGATGAAATCAAAGAAATGTGTAAAACAACTGCAGAAAATGGTATAGGCTTGAGCTTATTTGTCGGGCCACGTGGAACTTGGGATATTAGTGCTCAACCTTTTACATCAGGAATGCGTCATGAAGGAGTTGAACAACTTGTTTATGCAATGGAGGATTTAAAAAGAGGTGCAGACCTAGGTCTGCGTGGAGCTTTAGTAGCCGATGAAGGACTTTTGTTACTTACGAAAGATATGAAAAAAACTGGTCAGTTGCCTGAGGACTTTGTGATAAAAGCATCTGTTCAAATCGGAGCTGCAAATCCCGTGTCTGTTAAGCTTATGCAAGATATAGGAGCAGATACTTATAATGTTCCAACTGCATTAACATTACCCAAGCTAGTAAGTATTCGACAAGCGATTGATATACCAATTGATCTTTATGTTGAAGTTCCTGATAATCTTGGGGGCTTTCTTCGTTATTATGAAATTCCTGAATTAATTCGAGTCCTTTCACCTGTATATATTAAGTTTGGTCTAAAAAATCATGAAGGTGTATACCCTTCTGGAAAGCATTTAGAACAAAAAAATATCGATTTAGTTAGAGAGAGAGTTCGTCGTGCAGAAATAGGAATACAAATAATAAAAAAATACTATCCTGATGCTAAAACATCTGTTCCTGGAGCAGAAGGAATAGAAGTAGCAGAAATTTAATGTTTAGAGGATGGACTATATAAAAACAGAAAGTTTTCTTGATTTTACTATAAAACTTTTGTATAAAGGGAGGAATTAAAATTATGTGTGATTATCATAACTCTATAATCGAAAATTTGAGAGAAGGCAATAGTGTTATAGGGCCATTTGTTAGAATTCAAGATCCTGCTTCTATTGAAATATTGGGTTATGGAGGCTTTGATTTAGGCGTAATTGATTCAGAACATGGTCCACTAAGTACTATTCAAATTGAAAATTTGGTAAGGGCTGCTAAAGTGAGCAAGATAACTCCTATAGTAAGAGTAAGGGAGAATTCCCAAACTTTAATTCAACATGCTCTTGATGCTGGTGCAAGCGGAGTACAAATCCCTCAAATTAATAGTGCTGATATGGCTCGTTCAGCAGTTCAAGCAGCTAAATTTTATCCTTTAGGTGAAAGGGGAGTCTGTACTTTTACAAGGTCAACTCAATATTCACATATACCTAAAGAAAGATACTTTAATAAAGCTAATGATGAGACTATAGTTATTTTACAAGTAGAAGGATTAGAAGGAGTTGAAAATCTTGATGAAATACTAGAAGTAGAAGGATTCGATATTTTATTTATAGGACCTTATGACTTATCTCAATCGTTGGGTATACCAGGGCAAGTCGAAAACGAAGAAGTAATTAGATACTTAAAAGAGATAATAGAGAAGTGTAGGAAAAAAGGAGTGTCAGTAGGATCTTTTACTAGCAATGTAAAGGGTGTTAAAAATTTTATTAATATGGGGGTACAGTATTTAAATTTTGGAATTGATACAGGGATTTTCTATGAATCTGCTAAAAAGATAGTTAAAGAAGTTAGAAATTTATAGTTTTTTAAATAAATAACTGAATCTAGGTTAATATTTTGGACACAAGTAAGTTAAGTTTTTAATTATTCTTTAAATGGAATTTTATATAAAATTATCATGGATTGACAAAGAGCCTTTGCAGGCATAATTTTTATGCCAGGAAGCCAACTAATTTAGAAACATTGCTGGCATGCCAAACTTATCAAACACTTTTTTTAAAAGCACCAGTCATATATTGACTTCCAAGATTTGAATAGAAAATTAAACCGTCGGCTGGCTGTTGTGTATAGTAAGCGTTTTGTGTTAATCCTCAGGAGTAACAGAAGATCCATCTTCTAATTACATTAGGATTAGTTTTTTAATCCATGCATAGATTGTTACTTCTGACACGCCATATTCATGACTAAAATCCCTAGATGTGATAAAGAAAACCAACAATTAATGAACGAACAGAATCTTAGAAAATTACCATGAGACTAAAAAAGGTATGATGCTTCTAAAATTCATTATCTTACTTTTTTACGAATATAGCTGTAGCCTTTTTTAATATTTCATTCTCCTATTGAGTATTTGTTTTTTAAGTTCTACAAATTATTATAATCAAATTAAAAGGTTGTGTCTAATGAAAAATCATAAAAATGATAAACGTTATAGCGGTGATTTTTGTAAAATGGTGGTCTATTTATATCATTCTGGTCAGTCTGTTACTTAAGAATATTTATATATTATTAAGAGAGGTGTTCATAATGAGAAAGTATATTATTTTATGTGCTGTAATTTTAACTTTATTAATAAGTGGATGCTCTAGTAATACAGAGAATGTAGATGTGGAAAATACTGATGATACTATTAAGTTTCGTGTTGGAATGGGAAATAGTGAAGATCATCAACATTATGCTGGATTAGAAAAAATGATAGAAGTTTTAGAGGAAGAAAGTGGAGGGAAGTTTGACGTAGAAATATTTGCTAACGCCACCTTAGGAGATGATCGTGAAATGATGGAAGGTCTTCAAGCAGGTACATTGGATGCAACCTTACCCGCTGTAGGTGTTGTTTCAAATTTTGTAACAGAATTTGAGATTTTTAATTTCCCTTTTCTTATCCCTGATCATGAAACAGTTGATAATTTAATAGAAAGTCCAGAAATTGAGGATTTGTTAAATAAATTTGAGGAAACAGGGCAAGGTATGGTGGGTATGGATATATGGGAACAAGGCTTTCTTCAACTTACAAGCAGTAAGCACGAAATAAATTCTATTGAGGATATGAAAGGATTAAAAATCCGTGCAATGGAAAATGATATCCAATTAGATACATTAAAACATTTAGGGGCAAACCCCACTCCTATGGCATATTCAGAGTTGTTTACTGCTTTACAACAAGGTGCGGTGGATGGACAACAAAACCCTATATCGAATATATATTCAGATAAGCTTTATGAAGTACAAGACAATGTTACTATGACAAATCATCATTATGGTCCTTCTATTTTTCTTGTTAGTGAACAATTTCTAGATAAACTATCAGATGAGGAGAGAGAAATTTTAGAAAATGCAATATTTGAAGGAAATAAAAAAGCAAAAGAAGTAAGTAGAGAACAAGAATCAGAACAAATAGAGAAAATAAAAGAAGCTGGATTAAAAGTTATTGATTTAGATGAAAAAGAAATTGAAAAAATGGAAGAGGAAGTACAACCACTAATTGATAAATATAGAAAAGAGTTAGGGGAAGAATTTGTAGATGATTTTTACCAAGCAGTGGAGGATGCTAGTAAGTAAATATATTAGAATAGATTTACTAATACTTGTTTAGTTTTCAATGAAATGTTCATAAATATTTCATTGAAAACTTACATATAAATGATTTGATTAGGTGTATTAGTGCAATATAATTCACTTATACATAACTAATAAAGTTAAATATTAAAATTTTCTTTAATCTTATAAGCCTTATTTATTAAAATATAATTTAGAGATAATTCAAAATAAATAGTATTAGTTATTTGTTTATTATAGGAGGAGATAATATGAATTGGTTGAAAAAAATAGATAATAACTTTGAAGAATATCTTTCATTTCTCCTATTTTCAATAATGGTAATATTAATCTTTTTACAAGTTATTTTTCGGTTTATTTTTAATTTTTCTTTGGCCTGGACAGAAGAGATGTCTAGATATACATTTGTAGCGCTTGTATACTTTTCAGCTGTTATAGCTGTAAAAAGAGGTAGGCATCTTAGAACGGAGGGAATAATACAAGCTTTACCTAATAAAATTAAAAAGTGGGTATATACATTTTCCGATATTATATGGTTATCTTTCACCATTATAATGGTGAAATTAGGGTATGATTCTTCTCTTTCTGTTTTATTATCAGGACAAAAATCTCCTGTTTTACATGTGAAGGTTGGTTTAATCTATATGTTAATACCAATTTGTTTCGCTTTATTATCTTTACGGATTATACAACAAATAATAAAAAGAATTAAAAACGATAATATTGAAATTTCTTCTGTAGTGGAAAAAAATTAAGAAATACAATTTTGAAATATAGATTGATTTTATCAGAGAAGCTCATATACTTATTATTTTAATTATATGTTTTATATTGTATAAATCAATTAACTTTCTGATACTTTATATAAAGATGGTGATAATAGTGGAAGTTGTTTGGATTATTATGATAGCTTTAGCTGTTTTTTTAATATTGGGAGTTCCAATTGCCTTTTCCATTGGTCTAGCTACATTTATCGGTTTAATAGTTGGAGGTACTCCTCCTGAGATGTTGGGACAAGGTGCCTTTATAGCTTTAGATAGCTTTGCAGTTATGGCTGTTCCTTTTTTTATATTGACAGGAACAATTATGGAAACAGGTGGCTTATCAGAAAGATTAATAATTTTTGCGAAAAGTTTAGTAGGAAATATAAAAGGTGGTCTTGGCATGGTAACTATCCTTGCATCTGGCTTTTTCGCATCTATTAGTGGATCTAGTCCTGCCACAGTTGCTGCTATAGGAACAATTATGATACCAACCATGGTCAAAAGTGGTTATGGCAAAGGATTTTCAGCAGCTACAACAGCTACTGCCGGAGGTTTAGGAATAGTCATTCCGCCTTCAATAACTATGATTGTATATGGAATTGGAGCAGGGGTATCTGTAGCAGATATGTTTATATCCGGAATAATACCAGGTATATTTATTATGATTTTTTTAAGCATTACAGCTTACTTGTTATCAAAGAAAAATAATTATCAAGGAGACGGTATTCCCTTTTCATGGTCAAGAGTATGGAAAACATTTTGGGATGCAAAGTGGGCTTTATTTGCACCTGTCATAATAATAGGCGGAATTTATGGAGGAGTGTTTACTCCTACTGAAGCGGGTGTCGTTGCTGTTGTATATGGTTTAATAGTAGGTGGCTTTGTCTATAAAGAACTAAAGTGGCGTAATCTTCCTAAAGTTATAATAGATGCGGCTGTTACCACAGGGGCAGTTCTTGTTGTTTTAAGTACTGCTACAACTTTTGGTAAAGTACTTACCCTATATCAAGTTCCACAAAAAATAGGTAATGCTTTATTAAATATTTCAGAATCTCCTCTAATAGTACTATTGTTAATAGCACTTGTCATGATTATATTAGGAACATTTATGGAAGCACTTTCTTTAGTAATTATATTAACACCCATCTTAGTTCCAGTAATAAATTCATTAGGTGTCAACCCCATTCACTTTGGAATAATTATGATTATTGGAGCAGAAATAGGAATGATGACTCCGCCTGTAGGAGTTAATTTATTTGTTGCTTCTGGTATCTCAGGATTATCACTTGAGAGATTAACTAAATCAATGATTCCTTTTCTATTCACAATGATGATAGTTTATGTCTTGATTATCTTATTTCCCTTTTTGTCTACAGCATTTTTGGAATAGTGTGAAAATAAAAGCAGATAAAGTATATATTAATAAAAAACGCATGAGGAGGCAATTTTAATGTACGATATAGTTATTAGAAATGGAAAAATATTTGATGGTAGTGGTAATCCTTGGACTAATTTAGATATAGCTATAAAAAACGAAAAAATTGTAGGTATCGGTAAATTTAAAAATATAAATGCTACTAAGGTAATTGACGCTACAGGATTAGCTGTAGCACCTGGTTTTATAGATACACATGTTCACTCTGATTTATTATGTACAAAACCAGATATTCATAAAGTTAAAATACTCCAAGGAATAACAACAGAGGTTTTTGGTCAAGATGGAATTTCAGTTGCTCCTGTATCAAATGAAACAAAGCCCTTGTGGCAAAAGCAATTAGTTGGATTAAATGGTGATATAGGTGATTGGGAATGGAATGAAATTAGTGAATATCTAAATTTTTTGGATAAACATCCTTTATTAGGTAATGCTACTTACTTAGTTCCACATGGAGCTGTTAGGACACTAGTTATGGGATTTGATGGTCGAGAGAGTACAAAAGAAGAAATGATACAAATGAGAAAATTAGTAGAAGAGGGTATGCGACAGGGAGCCTTTGGGTTATCTTCTGGATTGATATATCCCCCGAATTTGTACTCTAATAAGGAAGAGATTATAGAAATTTGTAAAGGTGCTGCAAAATATGATGGATGCTTTGTAGTGCACATCAGAAATGAAAGCTTTTATATCCTTGAAGCCTTAGATGAAATGATAGATGTAGCACGACAAACAGGAGTGAGACTACATATATCACATTTTAAAGTGATGGGGAATGTTAATAGACATAAATATGAAGCATCACTAAATAAAATGAAAGATGCACGTAAAGAAGGAATAGAAATTACTTTTGATCAATATCCATATACAGCAGGATCAACGGTTCTTCAAGCAGTTTTACCTCCTTGGGTTCATATTGGTGGTCCCGAGAAAATGCTTCAGCGGCTGAGTAACCCAGAAATTCGTGAAAAAATTAAATATGATATTAAAAATAATAAAGATTATGAAAACCAACCTTTAAGCTGTGGATGGGGTAATATTGTAATTTCATCTGTGAAAACTAAAGAAAATAAAAAATTAGAGGGGAAAAATATAATTGAGATCTCAGAAATATGGAATGAGACACCTGAGGATACAGCGATGGATATTTTGCTACAAGAGAAGGGTGATGTAACTATGATTCTACATTGGGGAAATGAAAAGGATATCATAGAACCAATGAAAAGTAATTTACATATGGTAGGCTCTGATGGGATTTTTGGTGGTAAGCCTCACCCTCGTCTTTCTGGATCATTTCCTAAAATATTAGGACGTTATGTTCGACAATTAAAGGCTATATCCTTATCAAAAGCTATTCAGAGTATGACAGGAAATCCTGCACAATTACTACGTTTACAGGATAGAGGATTCCTTCGTGAAAATTATTTTGCAGATATAGTAATTTTTGATCCGAATAAAGTTGAAGATAAATCTACCTTTGAAAACCCTTTAAATGAACCTGTAGGTATTAATTATGTTATCTTAAATGGTCTATTAATCGTTGAAGATGGAAGAATTGTTAATTCAGGAAATGGAAAAGTTCTGAGGTATTAAAGTTTGAAATACAATTAATACTTATTAAGACTTCTAGTATATAAATGATTATAAATATTTTATATAATACTAAAATTTAAAAGTAGGTGTAAAAATGAAAATAAAAAATGAGGAATTACTTTCTGATACTCCTTTTGTAGCAGTTGACCTAGATATAATGGAAAAAAATATTAGTTGGCTTTCAAACTTAGCTAAAAAAGCGAATGTAAAATTACGTCCACATACAAAGACACATAAAAGTCCATTTATCGCACAATTACAAATAGATGCGGGTGCTGAAGGAATAACCACAGCTACTTTAGGTGAAGCTGAAGTAATGGTTGATGCGGGAATAACTAATATTTTAATTGCATTTCCAATACTAGGAAAAAAAAAGCTTGAAAGGTTTAAAAGGTTACATGAAAGAGCTAATTTAATTGTGGCTTTGGATGATATCAAAGTAGCCGAAGGGTTAAGTAAAGTAGGCGAAAAAACTAAAAATCCAGTCACAGTCTATATCGATGTTGACGCAGGATTTAAACGAATGGGTAAATCACCTGAAGAAAGTATTAAATCTATTAAAGAAATATCTAAACTTTCTTATATTAATATAATAGGACTGATGAGCCATACTGGACATGCATATTCAAAGAGTACATTTAATGAAGTATTAAATGTAGCAAAAGAGGAGGCAAGTATTTTAAATAGTGTAAAGGCAAGTTTAAAAAAGAACAAAATAAACATTCAAGAAATAAGTGTAGGAGCAAGTGCTACAGCAAGAGTAATAGAGTATATTCCTTATATAACAGAAGTTAGATCTGGTATGTATGTTTTTAATGACAGAATGGTTATGGGGGCGGGTGGGGGAAATATAGATGATTGTGCTCTTACTATTATTGCGACTGTTATATCTCAGCCTTCTAGTGATCGCTTAATAATAGATGCGGGAAGTAAAACTTTATCTTCTGATTTATCTAAAGATAAAGGGTATGGAAAAATAAAAGGGCACAATAACCTTACTATTGAACGTTTATCAGAAGAGCATGGTATCGTAAAAGTAAATGACGAAAACACTAGTTTACAAGTAGGTAGTGTAATAGAAATCATTCCAAACCATGTATGTCCTGTTGTGAACTTAACAGATGAATTATATGGTTTTAAAAATGGAGATTTTGAAAAAATTATCCAAATAGCAGGAAGAGGATGTAATAGATAAAAATTTAAATATCAAGAATGATTTTTTGTCTATAACAGAAGTAGGAGGGTATCAAAGTTGGAAAAAATTTTGCTTAATGGAGAATTAGTAAACCGTAAAATAGCTATTGACATTGAAGATCGTGGTTATCAGTTTGGTGATGGTGTTTATGAAGTTATAGGTGTTTACAATAATATTGCTTTTAAATTAGAGGAACATTTGGAAAGATTATTTGAAAGTGCAGAAAAAATAAATATGGATATAGAGCTAACCATAAAACAATTAAAAGAGAAAGTATTAAAATTAAAAAAGGAAAACCTCCTGAAAGATGGACTTATTTATGTTCAAGTAACAAGAGGAATAACTAGAAGAAATCACGCGTATCTAGATAATAAAATAAAACCTAATCTTATTGCTTATGTATTACATCAAAATAGGCTACCTTCAGAAGTTTACCAAAACGGTGTCCCAGTTATATTAACTAAGGATATTCGTTGGTTACGATGCGATATTAAGTCTTTAAATTTACTGCCTAATGTACTTGCAAAACAAAATGCAATTGAGAAAGGTGCTTTTGAAGCAATTTTGTACAGAAATGATAACATCACTATAACTGAAGGAAGTTCAACAAATGTTTTTGTTATAAAAGATAAAACAATTTATACACATCCTGCAAACAACTATATATTAAATGGCATTACTAGACAGATCATTTTAGATATTTGTATAAAACTCAATTTAAAAGTTCAAGAAATAGAGTTTTCAAAGTCCTTTTTATTAAATGCAGATGAAGTTTTTATATCCGGAACTTACATAGATATAGTTCCTGTAAGTAGGGTATTAGGTGAAGACGTAGAATTTACAAATCAAAAAAGTATTACATTTAAATTAATGAAAGAATTAAATAAGCTTACAATGTCGATTTGAGTAATTCAGAATAAAAAAGATCTGACAATTAACGAGTTTTATAACCCAAGGATGAAATGATCCACCTCTCAATCCATTAAGTATATTTTCTCAAGTAATTGAGGAAATACCAACTAAAAAATAACTCAGGTTCATAAGGTTTTCCTTTCAAAGTCGAAAGACTAAAACCTTAAATATAATATACAAGGATGGATTTGAAATGACTAATCAAGTAAAAACTTATAAAAACTTTATTAATGGAGAGTGGAAGAAAGACGCAACAAACAAAACATTAAAAAGTATAAATCCAGCTAACAAAGATGAAGTATTAGGATACATTCAAGACTCTTCCGAGGAAGTAGTTAATCAAGCAGTAGAAGCTGCCAAATCTGCGAAAAACACCTGGAAACAAATGAGCGGTGCGGACAAAGGCAATATCTTATATAAGGCTGCGGAGATTTTAGAAAATCGAAAAGATGAAATAGCTGAGATATTAACTAAAGAAATGGGAAAACCAATTGCTGAAGCTCAAGGAGAAACTACAAGAGGTGTTGCTATTCTACGATATTACGCAGGTGAGGGCCTAAGAAAAACTGGAGATGTTATTCCTGCATCTGATAGTTCAGCTTTAATGTATACTGATCGCGTGCCTTTAGGCGTCGTAGGTATTATTGCCCCTTGGAACTTTCCAGTAGCAATTCCACTCTGGAAAATAGCACCGGCTCTTATTTATGGAAATACTGTGGTGTTTAAGCCTGCTCAAGATGCGGCAGTTACAGCAGCCAAAGTAATTGAATGTTTGGTAGATGCTGGTTTACCTAAAGGGGTTATAAATTATGTTACAGGTAGAGGTTCTGTAGTAGGGGAAAGAATTATAACTCATCCAGATATAAAAGGTATTTCGTTTACAGGATCTAATAAGATAGGACAAAGAGTTGCCGAAGGTGCTGTTGCACGAGGTGCAAAATATCAACTAGAGATGGGTGGAAAAAATCCAGTCATTGTTGCAGATGATGCCGACTTAGATGAAGCTGTAAAAGCAACTATTAGCGGTGGTTATAGTTCTACAGGACAAAAGTGTACAGCAACAAGTCGTGTAATTATTCATGAAAAAGTATATGAGGAATTTAAACAAAAACTAATTGAGCAAACTCAATCTATGAAGATAGGAGATGGATTAAATACCGAAACTGACCTCCCACCTAGTGTTAATGAGCAACAATTAAATAGTATACTTTATCATATTGACAAGGCTAAAGAGGAAGGTGCTACATTACTTACAGGTGGAAAACAGCCTGATGAAAGCGAATTACAATCTGGCTTTTATGTAGAACCGACTATTTTTGAAAATGTAAAATCAACTATGACATTAGGACAAGAAGAAGTTTTTGGACCAGTCTTAGCTTTAATGAAAGTATCTTCAGTTGAAGAGGGAATAAATATAGCTAATGATATCGACTTTGGCTTAAGCGCTTCAATCTTTACAAAAAATACAGAGAATATGTTTAAATTTATTAAGGATATAGATGTAGGTTTAGTAAGAGTAAATTTTGAGACCGCAGGTGTAGAATTACATGCTCCTTTTGGTGGAATGAAAGATTCAAGTTCAGATTCCCGTGAGCAAGGACAAGTAGCAAAGGAATTTTTCACATCGATTAGAACTGTATTTATTAAACCTTGATTTTTCTGTAAATAATTGAATCAATTTCATAATTACTTTCTATACTTTAAACATGAACATAGTGTTTGAGGATAACGTCGTTTCCTTTCACTACAGCCGGCAGCTTTCCTTGGTCATGGCTTGATTATCCTCGGAGGAGAATATTTACTGCGGGGTCTCAAGACTTATGCCTATTCCACAGAAGTCAGCCGACTTTCGTTCAAGGAAACTATATTACTCGTTATAAATACGGAAATTAACTATAATTTAACTATGAAAGTCCGTATTTTTTTAATCGAATTGTTGCTTTATGAAATTGACTCAATTAAATAACGTGAATATATACATTTTTATATAGCATTCATGTTTATTTAAATATAGTAATACATGAGCAGCAGTCGGAGTGTGTTATTACACATACTAATTGTGGTTATGCTGACATATATACTCAATTAGTTAAATTTACACTATCTATAGTAATATAATAACTCTCTTAAAAGTTTTCCGACTGTTACTCATATATTGATGCTAGTACAGTTTCTTGAACACCTCTAGTTTAAGTTATTACGATCAAATTAGGAGGTTGTATCTAATGACAAATCATAAAAATGATAAACATTATAGCGGTGATTTTCGCAAAATTGTGATTGATTTGTATCATTCTGGTCAATCTATTAGGGATTTAAGTCATAAATATGGCGTGTCAGAAGCAACAATCTATGCATGAATTAAAAACTAAGCCCAATGGAATTAGAAGATGGATTTTCTGTTACTGAACTTAAACAATATAGTTAATCATCAAAGTTTTACAAAACACTTACCATACACAACATCCAGCATGGCCTTATTTCAATATATTGAAGTTGATGTCTAAAATATTGACATAAATCCATATTAATATCTATCATATCGAACAAAAGCTACTAAATATATAAGAAAAAACATAAAATAAACTTTTCATGCTTATCAAAAATATGATATGGGAAGTTAATCAGATAAAATATAAAAGGAGAGGATATTTTGATGAAATGCGGTATTGCAGGTATTGGTCATTTAGGTAAAGCTTTAACACAACAGCTAGAAAAAATTGGTGTACAGGTACATGCTTACCATCCAGTTTCAAAAAGAAGAACTCAATTTGTTAATAATTTTAAAGAAGCACAAACGGTTAGTTTTTCTGAATTATTGAATCAACCAATAATTTTATTGGCCTTACCGGCTGATGCTATTAAAACTTTTTTAAAAAAGGCACAGGAAAGAATTATTATCAAAGATATTAAACCAACTTTTGTGAATCTATCATCTCTCGTAAATACAGAGGAGTTACAAAATGAGTTTTCATACTGTCGAATTTACGGAGTGAAAATGGTGGGACATGCAGATTATTTATATGAGTATGGAGATGGTGTATTTTTAACAGAAACCCCTCTGAATACAGTAGAATTCCGAAATGTTCGTTTGATTTTTGAGAAAATTGGAAGGTTATTTGAAGATGATGAAGATGTGGTTAGAAAAGTAAACGGACTAGCTATTAAAAATATAATTCAAGCGTGTGTTACTTTTGAAGAGGAAACAAAAGGTTATCCTAGTGATTATAGAGAAAAAGCGATGGACACTATTTTTCCTAACACAATGAGGCTTTATAGGGAAGGTTCTTTTGATGGGTTTATGTTGAAAGTAATGGAGGAAATGAATCTTAAACGTCCGAAATAAAATAAGAACTATTATTGGTTATAATGAGTAAGATATCGCGATGAATTATAAATGATACTCTAACAATGCACAGAAACGATTGAATAAGATTGTACAACATTTTTCTCCATCCCATTGCTCACTAAACCACCTTTCTGGTTACACTTACACGACTGTTGAGTTTCGGATGTTAATAATAATTTTAATTTTGGTAAATCCTTTAATCCATTAATTTCTATTTCTTTATTGATAACAACTTGTTATAGCTTTAGAATATATTAGAGCTAACTATGAATATGATATTCCAGCGATGTTTGATTTATTTATACGTCTTGATTATTTTTAAATATTTTACTTTTGCATCACCTATATTAATAAATATCGTATTTATGATTAAAAACATAAATCCTGCAGTGCTTAAAACAATGATAAGGGTAGGATTATCATAAATAACAGTTGCAACCCCTCCCACAATGAAAAAACCTAAAAAGAGGAAGTATCCAAAGGTTGCGATTAATAATTAATTATTAATTTTTGGGAATAATTTTTATTTTCCTCTTAGGAATCATATCTAATCCACCAGTTATTCTATCTGTTTTATCCATAACACGTCTGGTAAACATATATTATAACTCTTATCCACAATCACAATAAATACAATTAAAAGCTTAACATAGATGGTATTAAATTATCATACCTCTCTGCTATCGAAGCTAATAATCGTACTAGAACTGGACTAATAAGAGCGACTAGTAAAATCATTTACCACTTTTTCTCATCAGTCTGTTTTAGTTTTTCATATGTTGCTTGATTGATTTGATAGACCAGATGACATTTAAACCAATAAACAAAAGAATATAAAATCGACCAAATATATCTATCTTAATCGAGGATATAATATTCATACTATGCGTTCACTAGCTTGTATTTTATATTTTTGTTCGGACGTTCTACTTTACCTATCATTATTCATCACCATGCTCAATTCATTGGATTCATTTTACTAATACCACTTTATATGGCTTCTCCTACTTTATCTAATTCATCTTGGAATCCTCCCAAGTTATTACTAATAATATTCGCTTATTTCATCTATATTAATACATTTATAAAACTAAACTTTAAACTACGTCTAAAGCTGAGATCGTTTGCAATGTAATTAAATGCAGTTACTATTTTTTATTCAAATATTAAAAATTACATTTTTGAGCAGTTTAAACACATATCATTTAACCATAACCCTACACAACAACCCAAACACATCTAATTATTTATACACTTTTTCTTGGCGCAAATGTTCAATCAACGGATAAAGTACCTTTTCCTCGAATAGTTCATAGCGTTGATCAAATTTGATGCGCTGTCCATCAAAAAGAAACGCATCCAACAAATATGGTATATGTGGCTTTGCATACCCCATTTTATGCTGTGAAATTAAATGCCAAACATACTCCTCCATCTCCTTGGAATACCTTTTATGATGGATACATTCTTGTATTTGTGTCTTTTTTGGTTCTATATATCCTTCAAAAATATATTTACGAACAAGTTCCCACCACATTTCAGAGCGAATAGATTCCTTGCTACATTCTTTCACATCATTTGTTGTGTTATTTAATATTGATGTAGTAGTTTCAGGTAATCTGGAGCGGATAAACGCATATAAATTATCTTCTGGAATGAGCCAACCTTCTTTTCGTGAAACAGGTTTAATCCCTTTAATTGTCCCTGTTCGCAACCATCTTCGGACACTTTCCACATTAGTCGTGATTTTGTTTTTATTTAGGATTTTGAACGCTTCAACCACATCATAATGTTTCATTTTCAACGCTCCTTTCGCAACAATTGTTTTATTAAAATCATTATACAACAAATGTTGTGTTATATCATTATATCTATATTGGACATTTATAAAAAACATACTATATACTATTGATAAACAAGGTTGTATTAGCTTAATATAAGGTTAACATTTGGTTAATATAGTGCTATTATATAGTTAATATTAAGGGAGGAAGAGAGATGCAAAGTTTAGTAGGCATCAGTAGAATATCCAAGGAATTAAACATTGAAACGCATTTGCTACGTGAATGGGAAAAAAGAGATTGGCTTGGAGATGTTCTAAAAGATCCAGACCAGAACAACCAACGTGTCTACGATGATGAACAAGTTGAACGAATCAAGTTTATTTGGTCTATCATACAAGAGCAACGTAAAAAAGGTTTTAAGCGCACTGATATTCAAAAAGTAGAAGAAAAACTGTTGAATAAGTTTGGTGGTATGGTTGAACCGATTGAAAGTAATATCACTGTTCATCCTGGATCGATAGATCAAATTATTGAACTTATTCAGACGCAAAATAAGAAAATCACTCAATTGGAATCTATTGTTTTAAAACAAGACAACCTGCCAGATCACTCGGAAAAACTTCAAGAAATCCGTGAGGAACTGAAGGAAGCCAAAAAGCGAGAAGAGAAACAAGAGCAAATTATTAATGATATGAATGAGAAATTGCAGAAAGCAATCAATTTAATTATAGATATGGAAGAAAAGCAGAAAAATGAACCCAAAAAAAAATCATTTTGGAGTAAAATTTTTGGAGAATAAAATATAAAAGGAACTTATAATTATGCCAAGTTATCTAACTTTGTACGACATATTCTGCCTTATTTATTGTAAACACTATAAATAGAACAATATGGGAAGTTAATTTTGAGAGGTATATCATAAGTCTGTCATATTCCCAATATTCCGAAAAGATCTCAAGGACTTTCCTTATCTGTTGTAATAGTTCTGTTTTTGCCATAAATTATACTCTATTTCCATGATTATTCTTCACCATTTAGCCAATTGAAATAAACGGATTTATCACGTTTATTTCTATCCTTTTCAAGAAGGTTCTGTAGTTGCTTATATAATAATTTTGCTTCCCAAATAAGACCTTTTGCCTTTTCAGATGTTAATTTGTCATTCACCTGTTTGTTTATTTCTTTGATTTTCATAATATTGTTTCTTGCCATTTCTAGACTATCTGTATTTTTCAGTGCAAAATAATCAAAGAGATTCCTTTCAACTTCATCATGAATCTCACGCAACAAAGTTAATTGCTTTTCTGTTGCCTTTGCTTCACGATTTCCAGTAGACCAATGTAGTTCAAAACCAACAATAGAACGTCCTTCCTTAATTTCTTTATACCATACTTCTAATTCTGTAAATTTATTAATTTCATCAATTGCAGTATCAAGAACAGAGATTTTAAATCTACCAGTATTATTCCTATACGTTTTTTTGTCTTCCACTCCAAATAAACGCAAACAAGCAATTTTAGATAACTCCTTATTCCAATAACCATATCGTGCCTTTAAATAATCATATAAGATCCAACTAAAACTACTTTTAAATTGGGATGTTATTGTTAAGTCAGTCGTTACATACTTTTCCTTTAATTCTAATATATGAGGTATAAATTCCTCGTTCCATCTAAAATTAAACAATCCTTCTTTATATTTAATTGACCCGAAAACATTCCAGTATTCAAAGTAATCATTTTCTAAGTCCTCAATAGAAAACTGCAACCTTAATAATTTTTGTGAATCTTCTTTTGCATGACGTGTTTGATACTTTTCTATACCAAACTTATCTTGAAACTCATACTTTCTAAACTCTGTTTTTCCATCTTGTTGTGTTGAATAAATTGCAAATGCTAATAATTGCATTTGATTTAAAGATAAACCTTGATTTAACTTAGCCATAGATAATTCATTACTCTTTTGTATGCTGTTTTCGTAGCTCATAGATAAATTTTTATTATTTTTTCTGCTCATTTTTTCCCTCCTTTATACTTAAAGTATCCCCCTAATTGTACTTTATTATAATTCAAAGTACAATTAGTTCATTGTACTTTCTTAATACAATAAGTATAAATAAAAGAATAGAAAAGGTACAATAGAGGGATAAAAAAAGTACAATAGAGGGATAAAAAAAGTACAATAAATTCCTAAAACTATTGATATGACAATATTAAAATCATCGACAAATATAATAAATATATTAAATAATATAAATAAAATAAATAACGTGTATAAATAATAAAAATATGATGAAATTTATTTTATTATATTTCACCTCTCTTTTAGATAATATGATTGTATAATTCATTTACGATATTGGTTCATATAATCGTGCTCATGTTTCAAAGTATATTTATTTTCATACAATATTTTTTTATTCCAATCTATGGATTCGGAAAAACTTCGTGCAGCACTCGCTTATTTTAAAATGCCCATCATGTACGCTATAATCACCGGAATCACGTTCAATGCGCTTAAAGTAAGTGTACCTAAATTCTTGTGAGTTCCTGTCAATTATATAGCATATGCAATAATTGCAATAGCCTTATTCACACTTGGAGCACAAGTGGCTTAGTTAAAATTAACATCGAGCCTGCACAACGTTTATTTCAGTATAATCTTACGCTTGGTAATTAATCTTGCGACATTTACGCCCACTAAAAGAATATCATTTCAACTCTAAATTCTTTTCAACTATTTCAAAATTAAAACATCTTTTTTATCTTAAATAAGGATATGTTCATGTTTAATTTTCCCTTTACATATCTTAAAAATCCCATATAAAGCATGGCAAGCAGTTAGATTTTGTCATAAAAATATTTTTATATTCTCATTTGAAAGCGTTTGACAATTCTTAAAAAACGATATAGTATAAACTCATTAAATAATAACGGAATCTGGTTCCGAAATATGGAATTAGTGTAGGGGAGAAGAAGAATGGATGTTGTTACTCTAGGAGAAACGATGGTGCTATTTGAGCCTGTTCAAGATGGAGGGAGGATGCAATACTCTGAATCTTTCAGAAAGACGATAGGTGGGGCTGAATCTAATGTAGCAATTGGACTAAGTAAACTAGGACATCATGCTACTTGGATTAGTCAGCTAGGTGAAGATCCTTTTGGAAGATATGTATATTCATATTTAAAAGGTGAAGGTGTCAATGTAGACCAAGTAACTTTTACAAAAGATAAACATACAGGAGTGTACTTTAAAGAAACAGGGGGGTTTAATCAAACTAATATTTATTATTATCGGAATGAATCCGCTGCTAGTTGTATGCGCCCGGAGAATATATCAGATGATGTAATTTCACAGGCAAAATATCTGCATATTACTGGAATTACATCAGCATTAAGTGAAAGTTGTCATCAAACCGTTATGCATGCGATTAATATTGCAAAAAAATCGAATGTTCAAATCATCTTTGACCCAAATATTCGTCAAAGCTTATGGAGTGAGGAGAAATATATACCAACTTTAAAAGAAATTTTAAAGCATGCAACTTACTTTTTGCCAGGTAAAGATGAATTAGCATTACTTTATCCAGGGATGAAAAATGAAGAGATGATAAAAGAAATCCTAGATAGTGGTGTAGAAGCAGTTATCATCAAAAATGGTAAAGAAGGTGCATCGTATCATACTATAGATGAAGATAAAACAGTGTCTGGATATCCGAATAATGCGGTAAGAGATCCAGTTGGTGCAGGAGATGCTTTTGCTGCAGGATTTATGTCTGGATTACTTGATCATTTGCCATTAGGAGAAGCAGTTCGACGCGGAAATCTAATCGGTTCTATGGTGACAATGATTCAAGGAGATTGTGAAGGACTGCCGTATCGACAAGAAATGAATGCCTTTTTAAATCAAACAAATGATGTACAACGATAAGGATGTGGAATAATGATAGATTTAATTAAACAGGAAAAAGTAGTTGCAATTTTTCGAGGATTAGATATGGAAGCATTATTACCTAAAGTAGAACTTCTTTTACAATATAATTTACCTTTAATGGAAATTACGTTGAATAGCCCTTCAGCAGTTGATATGATAAGTTCTTTGAAAGAAAGGTATGGAAACGATATTCATTTAGGTGCAGGTACTGTAACGAAGGCTGAAGAAGTAGAACAAGTGAAAGATGCAGGGGCAACGTATATTATTTCTCCGAATATGGATAAAGATGTGATTCAAAAAACAAAAGCTTTAGATATGATTAGTATTCCTGGAGTGATGACACCGACGGAAATGCAGCAGGCAACCGAATATGGTGCAGATATGCTAAAAGTATTTCCAGCAATGAATATGGGGATGGATTATATTAAAAATG
>Ga0079226_10001023_pt1 | contig 21138 bp, 23 predicted proteins | sample Poulit2014_FD_76345 | JGI IMG/M metagenome (GOLD analysis project Ga0079226, IMG submission 76345) | Agricultural soil microbial communities from Georgia to study Nitrogen management - Poultry litter 2014 | ecosystem: Environmental > Terrestrial > Soil > Agricultural land | place: USA: Georgia... | reverse complement strand
TTTGTTGGAGCGCAACCCAGTCCCAGCGCTACCCGAGCGGGTGGTGTGCTGTGCATGACAGTCGAACGTATTGACAGCAAACACCTCCCTCTGTGTAGACTAGGTATCGTCATCTGCCTACTAGGCAGCTATCTTTAGACTGACTGGATTACGCTGACGTGGGGCAACACGTCAACCGCGTATTATACCAACGCGCCAATTTCGGGTCAAACGGCCCGTTAAAATTGGCGCGTTTTTCTATTCGATAGTTCCGTAGCGTTGCCCCCAGTGAGTCGTGACGGAGGCGCGAAACGCCGGTCAGCGCCCTCGGTAAGCGCGATCTGATACCCGACCGGCCAGTCGCCGCGGCAGACAGTCTGCTGGGGCACTTGGTCAAGGTACTGCGTCAGGTGCCCACCCTCGTCGAGAATGATCTGCTCACCGTTGAGGACGCCCCATTCGACCGGCTCCCCATCCGGCACGGTGGCCGCCGCATCCGTCAGAGCGGAGGGGAAGGTTTGCCGGTAGCCGAGCAGCGCCCAAGTCAGTGCCCGCGCGACCCCGATCATATCGAGCGGCCACGCCTGCGCGTCCCCGCAATCGCCGTAAGGCGCGAGGTAGGTGTGCGTATGCGGGCGCAGCCAGTCGGATTCATCGTTGACCTGCCAGTGCATAACGCTGGAGACGGCGATGCGGGCCGCAACGTACTCGCCGACTGTGCGCCCACCGCGTGGCCCGGCTGCGTGTTCGCCGCGTTTCACGTAGCCGCCCTCGCTGGCGAGGCGCGCGAGCGCCTGGTCGAGGGCGGCGAGGTGGGCCGACTGCACGGCCGCGAGCATGTCACGCTCGTCGACATCAAGCAGATATGTCGCGAAGACCGACACGGTGCGGGGCACCTCAGCGACGAGGTCGATCGCGTCCGCCGGAGGGCGCTCGCCGCTTTCAGGCCGGAACAACGGGACTTGCCCAGTGGTTGACGTGGTCATCGTTGTGCTCGCTTCCGCATGCCAGGGTGCCTACCCTGTCGAGGGTAGATGCACGCTCCGACAGCGCACAGAAAAGCGCCCCCAACCGTAGCCGGGGGCGCTTTCCCATTGATGCTCAGCCGTGCTGCTGTGCCTCCCACTCCCGGCGCCGCCGTACATCATTCTCGGCGGCCTGCTGCAGCGCAGGCCACCAGTGCCGCAGCTCGGCGAGCTCGTTGCGTTCATCATGCGGCCGGTAGCCGCCTGCCGCCGAGGCGGGAGGAGCCGAGGCGATGTAACCGCTTTGCGGGGCTGACCACGGTCCTTGCTGTAGCGGTTGCTGGGATTGCTGCCCGGCCGCCGACTCCACACGCTCGACGGGCTGTAGATGCTGACCCGGCCGACATTCCGTGCCGTCCACGTCGGCAATCTTCCGGTCGCGCTCAACATGCTCGGCAATTCGCCGCATCACGTTCGGGCGCCACCGGTCGTGCCATTCCAGCGCAGCCGAGGCGTTCGTACGGGTGCCGTATGCCTGCAACCTCCCCGTACGCAACGCCGACAGCTCGACGACGACGCTCGGGTGTAGCGGCCAGCAATCCGGCAGCTCACTGCGCGTCGGCCGGTACCAGCCGACGAGGACCGTTGCCACCCAGTTACCGAGGGCTTGCCACTCGCGCTCGGCGTCCTCGGCCGTCAGGCTCGGCCAGTCGACGGGTGGGTGTTGCTGCTCGGGCGGCATCGCATCGAGCAGCTCGTCAACGTCACCGCGCAACTGCGCAGCCTTGCCGCCCAGCTCGGCGAGCTGCTCACCATACCCTTTCATATCGGCAATCTCGGCGCCGAGGTCGGCGAGGTCGCTGCCGAGCTGGTTGACCAGCGCGGCGAGGTCGTTGTACGCCGACTGGCTCACACCGCTGTCGCCGCTCATGCCTGCTCCTCACTTGCCGCGAGCTGTTGGACTGGCTGCTTGCCCCGCGTGGCTCGCCGCTGCAGATTGCGGACAAGTTTCGCGGCCCGCTTCTGGCCGAGCGTGAACCGCACGACCGTCGATCGCTGCGCGTGGGAGGAGATCACCAGCGCGTGCCGTTTCGGCAGGCTCTTGATCTGCTCAGGTGTGATGACCGGCTCTGTGGCTGTCGAGCGGTTCGTGCTCGACCCGCCCTTTTCGGATTCACCCTGGGATATCTTCTCGATCTCGCGGGATCCGGCCAGTCGGGACAGCTCCTGCAGCTCGTCCATGTCGGTGTTACCGGGCATCGTGAGCTTGATGCCGCACACCTGCCACACGATGGCCGCGCCATGCTCGCCCCACACCTTGTTGAGCTGTTTGAGGCTCTGTACCGCCACGACCAGGTAGATCCCGGCTCCGCGGGCCGTGCCGCCCCACGTGGGTATGTCCACCGGCGTGATGTGGGCTGCCTCATCGAGCAGCACCCCAAACGGCGGATCAAGCCGCCCGTCCGTATCCCGGCAGCGTGAGGCGAGCACGGTCGCTTCTTGATACACATGATCGGTGAGACAGGTCAGCAACGGTGCGAGTGTTGTGTCGTCACCGCTGCCGATCAGGTACAGCGAACCGCGGCCGGTGACGAGCTGCTCAATGTCGAGTTCCTGCTCCGGACTCGGGTTGCAGCTCGCCGCGACGGTCGGGTGCGCCATGAACCTCACAGCAGACATGGCAAGGTTCCAAATCGATCCCTGCATGCGCTCAGCCTTGTTGTTGTAGTGCCCGCGCAGCTGCGCTGTCCAGCCGTGCGGCACGTTACCGGGGTATTGTTCGAGGATCTGCAGCGGCGATTGATCCTGTGGGTTCGTCACCCAGTGCGCGACTGCATCCATTGGGAATCCGGCCAAGTCGGCGGCCATGAGCATGGGGGCAAGGATCTCGACAACCTTGCCCTCCCAAGAGTCTTCGGAAATCCCCTGAATCTCTTTACAGCCGCGGGCGAGGCTGCTCGCGTGCCGCGTGGCGATCCGGTGGTCACGGCAGCCTTTGACCGGGTTGAATCCCAAGCTGCTGCCGTCGCCGTTGAGGTTGGCCGGATCGAATAGCGCGACCGGGCCGTGTTGCGCACGGATGCCTGCAGTTGCCCGGTAGACGTCCGGTTTCGTCGTCGCCTGCAGAATCCCGCCCGGTGCATCAATCACCCGGTGGATCATCCAGCCTGTTTTCCCGCTGCCGGGCAGCCCGAACAGCAACACGGAGCTTTCCCAATCGGCCCACGCGGCCCGGGAGCCGCGGACGCTGGACGGGCCGACCGCGATCGTGCCGAGACGCATGCCATAGTCGGCTGGTTTACCACGACGCTGCAGCCGCGGCCGGGTCTTCGTGCCGGTCTTGCGGATTGCGCGCACGCCGAGGGTGTTTCGCAGGTCGAACAGGCCCAGCCACCCGTCCCCGGTGGCGACACGGCGCCACTCCGCGTGCGGAGTGCGCCGGTAAATTGTGTGCGCTGCCACCGCGGCGACGACGACAGTCGAGAGCACGAATACGGGAGTGACGTATGTGTCGACAGCACTGCCGTCCTCGGCAAGCGACAACAGCGCGTACGAGAGCAGCCCGACGCCGACCGCAATGGCGGCAGTCTTGGCCTCTCGCTTGGCCGTGAGATTCTTACGTGTAGCCATGTTGGAGCGATCCCTCCATCGTGGTCAGCCCGAGCGGTTCGGATTGCAGCATGCCGACTGCTCGGGCGCTTTTCTTCTGTAGTTGCTCCGGGCATCGCATGCCACTAGTGCACCGCGAAACCGGGAGATGGCGTGAGGCCAAAGGCACGCCTGCAGCAGGCCAAAAACCGGCCAGAAGGCAATGGCGCCCACATCGGCCGCGCTACCAGTCGGCGTACCAAACCTTGAGACCGTCGCGAATCGATCCGGCCGTGCCCTGCGGAACATTGAGCGTCTTAGCGATCTTGCTCGCAGACGGAGCGCCGCCGCCGTCCTCCGCTTGACTCGGGGCGAGCGTGCCGTCCGTCATGAGTTCATGAACACGACGCATCTGCACGACGAGGGTGTGTCCTGCTGCGTCAAGTTGCCCGGATCCACTCTGCTCCGCCGGAGCGATCTCCGCCAATAGTTCACCGAACCGGGCCGAGGTCCAGCCGTCAAGCCAGAGGATCACACCGACCATGATTGACGGTATGGCGTACTCCACTGCGGTCCCATAGTCGCCTGCACCAATGTGCGAACCAGAGTTTAATCCTGCGCTGACCAGCAGCAGCACGATCTCCACGGCGATCGCGGAACCACGTTTCAATGGGCGACCGAATTCGGCGAACGTTGATGCCGTGAGCATGACAACGACGAGGCACCCGGAGATCAACAGCTCGACGCCGTAGGAGATCCAGTACAGCGGCTCCGTCATGTTGCCGGATGGCACGAGGTTGTGCTGCACGTTGATTCCGGCCCAAGTCATTCCCAGCACGACGAGGCTGATCAAAAATCGTTTGACCAGCACCGATCTCCTTGCGAGTCGCGCAAGGCGAGCATCCGGGCTGGTCAACCGTTGCCGCTGCTGCAGCGCCGAAACGTGCCAGCGCTCATCGCGGGTCTCACCCGAGGCGAGTTTGCGCGTATGTGTCTCAGTGCGGCGTTCATCGCGGATCCGGGCGCGGTCCTGACGCGCCCGGTGCCGACGCTGTCGGTCGCGTTGGTGTCGCGCAGTGCGCTGCTCGGCACGACGCTCACGAGAGCTCTTGCGCTCGACCAGCGCAAGGCTGTCTTGGGTGGCGACAATCGCCTCGGCCTCGGCGACTTCCTCGGCCAATCGCACCGACTCGGAGTGTTGCCCCTTATTGGGGGCGGACACGGCGTCGGAACGCTCGGTAAGCTGAGGTGTAGACATCGGATATCCCATTTCCATCGGTGTCGTCGGCCTCGGTCGGTGTGGCTGCACTGACCGGGGCCATGTCTTGTTACTGCTCGCCCGGGAGGGCGCCGCGCCGGTTGAGGTACTCGCCGATCGCGTCAGTAACAACCGTCTGCAGGGGCGCATCATGCCGCGCGGCGTACTCCCGTAGCGCCTGGTCATAGTCCTCGCGTATCCGTACGTTCAGCTGACGTGTGGATCTCCGCGGCGCAGGCGCGGGTGGTGCTGTCATGTCATCAAACTCCTCGTCGTCCGGTCTGGTCACGCACCAACAGTATCAGCTAGGATAATACTAGCGCAATCCTAGCTACGCTGGTCATCGTCGATTTGGAGCATGTATGTCCCTCGTGAGTCAGCTATCGACCGGGCGACTCGGAGCGTGGTGCGCCGAGCACCTCACCGGGGTCGACCGACTCGCGCGCCAAATTCCCCACTTGGTGCGTAATGCCGACCCAGTACGGCCACCTCGACAACCGGTCGACTACTACGCCCACGTCGGCGGCATGTGGGGACAGCGCCTCGCGATGTTTGTCGAGCACGCCCCGCCGTACGCAGCCCTGCTCGGCGGGCTCCGCGCAGGGCTGCTGACCAGGTCGGATGCAGCCGCAATCGCGATGGCGCATCCGACCCACACCACATGCCCCGAGCCCGAACGGGCCTACGCGTACCAACCCACGCCCGCCGGGCTGGTGGACGTCAGCGACGGTCACCACGTCCGCTCAACCGGACCTGGAGACCGCTCCGTCGCAGAGCAGTTGAGCAAGCTTGCCACCGCGGGTCGCAAAGCCACCCCTGGACAGGTCAGCGACGGCGACATTGAGTATCGGCTACTCGACGGGATTGCCACCGTGACCAGCTTAGAAAGCATGTACCGATCTGGCGAGCTGCCGGAGCACACCCTCGACGGCGACGTACTTGCCGACGACTGGCGACGGCTCGCCGAACGGGCGCGGACTCCGCACATGCGGAAAAGCCTCGACCGGCTAGCACCGGGTGCGTCGGCAAGACTTGGACATGCGGCGCCAACGATCGTCCCTCAGTGGGCCGAAGGCGACGTGCTTCTCGGCCCTGCCGCCGATGGCGGATATACCTTGCTTGACGTCAAAACTGTGACCAGGGCAGACGACATCAGCAAGCTACGCAAGTGGCTGTGGCAGATTCTTGGGTACGCCTGGCTCGACACCACCGACCGATGGCGGATACGCCGCGTCGGACTCTGGTTTACCCGGCACGGCATGATCCTCACATGGCCAGTCGATCAGCTCGCCAATGCCGGAACGGCAGACCGAAATGCCTTTCTACGTGTCGCTCGCCGAGCGATAGCCGAGGACGGCGGCGAACCAACAACGCTCGCCATGTAGCGACTCGCCGGAGTCGCGTGCGCCAGATCATCTGGAAGTGGTGCGAAGATCACTCGCGACTAACGCAAACGCATGAAAAAGGGCACCGGGAGCCGCCTACTCCCGATGCCCTGTAGGTATGTGGATATGCCGACACCACAACCCCTACACCACGTGTGAGAGTACGTGACAGTGAACTCGCAGCGGTAGAGGTTACGCGGCATGTCCCCTGGATCGAGGGATGTGACATATGCCGAGGCCGCCGAAACGCTTCGATAGCGATATCGACACGCACCTCGCGATGCTGGATCTGTCCCGCCCACGTTGGCGTGTCAACATCGCGGCTAACCTGCTAACCAGCAGCGATCATGGCGCGACTGACAAGGTGACGGCGCTCGCGCTCGATGAGGGTGGGTGCGGCCCACGGTGTCGCTATACCCGCTCAACGATCGCCGACCGCAGTAGGCAGACCGACCGGACCGTCCGTGAAGCAACGACGCGGCTATCACGAGCTGGTTGGCTCACACGGGAGCAGCGCAGCTCAACGAGCTGGACATACCGGCTGCTCAACCGGCAGCCTGCAGCGTGGCTGCCAGGATGGACGATGCCGTGGTATCGGTCTCAGCTCGGTCGTGATTACCCCCCCGAGTGTCTGCTACTAGCTGCGCTGGCAATTCAACACACACCCTCTCCCGTGGCTCGGACAAGAACACCGGGACTCGGACCGTGGTGCGAATTACCCGAATACGAACTTGCTCGCCAGCTCCGCTGTAGCCGTAATAGCCTGCGCGCGGTGTTGGAGGGCGCAGCCCTCGCCGGATTGATCCTGCTCATACGACGGCCCGGTCAACGTCCGATCGTGTATCCGCTCGTAGATGCTGTAACCAGACACCAGCGCAGCGAGCTCGCACTCTGTCTAGTGGAGTGCGTCCAGAACCGTGATGGGCTCGATAAGAACGGGATACTGCACGGCCCCGAAGGGGCGACAGTATGGGATGATGACGAGCTCGCGGAGCTGCTCACACGCAGACTCGGCAGCGGTAGGAGGGTGCCAGCATGAGCACACACGACGATATGCGCGCGTGGGCAACCGAGGCTACAACCCTCACTCCAGCGTCGCGTGCTCTGCTGCTACAGCTCATCGAACGAGCCGACAGCGACGGCGACGTCGAAACGACGTTTCCCGAGCTCGCTCTCGAACTCGGGATCACGCTAGCCGCAGTTCGGGGACGAGTTCACACCTTGCTACGCCGTGAGTTCCTGGCACGCTACTCACTGGCAGGAGCGGGGGGGCGGTGGATCCTCAGCGTGCGGTGCCCGCTGCTCAACGCTGAGCTCGGACGGCAGATGGACGAGATTGCGCGCCGAGAGCGTGTTCGGGTGGCATTCGAACGGCTGCCCGCAATTATGAGTGATGCCCGCGAGCGGACCGAGCGAATCCGCCGGGGCGAAATCACGATCGAGCAAGCGTTCAACAACGATTGATCGAAGTCGCCTACTCCCCAGTGAAGGTACGAACCCTGCACGCAACGCGGCACCCACTCGTCCGGCGCTGGGTACGAACCCTGCACGCAACGCGGCACCCACCCTGCACGCAACGCGGCACCCACACTACCTAAATACAAGGCTGTGCGCTGGGAAAACGCGGCGCTCCCTAACCCCCCTTCCCAACTGATATTTCCCACCATATTGGGTGCCCTAGTCACTTTGATCTCAGATTAAGCTTTGCGATAAGAAGAACATGATCAGTCACCATGTTCTTCCTCACCGGTCGTTACCGACTTGCTAACGAGGTCGACTTGGGACGATCGCCGAGGTACCCCGGCCGTCTAACGTGGTTCCGGCGATCGGCTGCCGCGGGTTGTGGATAGCTCTTCGCTAACGCTACGAGCTACCCACAACCCTTGCCATTGAACGTGGTAAGTATTTTTACGTACGTAGAGCTACCCCGGTTACTTACACAAGGCGAGTGCAGACCGCGCGAGAGCTGCGGACGAGCTGGAAGCTAACCATGTTCACTGGAGAATCAAAGAGGATCAGTGGCGGTGTGCGAGCAACCAACTTCGTGGCACGCCCTAAAGGTCACCGAGCGCCGTGCAGAGCGTCAGCGGCGAAATGAGGCGGCAAAGTGGCCTTACTGCGTGCTCATTGCTCGATATGGATTCCGACCACGTCGGCGACCTGATGCTGATTTAGTCCAGATCGGTCGGCAACATCGGCAACGATCGCGGCGAGCGTCTGCTCATCAACCCCGGTTCCCGCCATGCGGATTGTTTCGCGCACGTCGTCGACGCGCTGCTCGACTTTCCGCATGGCCGAGACCCACGCCATCAGACCTGAGCGGATCTGTCGGGCATGCAGGGTCCACTCGATCCGATCCGAGCCGTGACCGCTGGTCGCCGACGGATCGATCGGTGTCCTGGCGCCATCGGCAGCTGGCTGAGTCACGTCGGCCTCGGAATCCGGCACTGCCGTCGCGTCTCCGGCCGGGTCTCGGCGCGGGGTATGTTCCCTGTCCTCCCTGGTCACCGACGAGGCCGACCGCTTCGGAGGGGGCGGCGTGCGGTGGCGTCGCGACCGCGCTCGCTGCGCCTGCTCATCCAGATCATCCAAGCCGCTAGGTGACACGATCGAGCACCTCCTCCCCCAGGTCGACGAAATCACGCACCAGCGGTACCGCGCGGGCACCCCACGTCGCCGAAGCCGTGATAACCGTTCGCAGCCGCCGCGTGCGTAGCCACCCATACGTCTGGACCGCCGGACCGACCTGCACGTCGTAACGCTCCGCGATCGCGCGAAGGTCCCGGAGTGCCTTCGCCGGTGGTGAGGGTGGTATCTGGTTGGGAACAAGCAGGATCGGATACCCCGACAGTTCCGCGAGGGTGCGCTCCAGCGCGGCCAGTTCGCGTGTACCCAGAATTGTCGGCATGAGCACGAGGTCCGCCGCTGCGACGACGCCGAGCGTTGCGTCGGTGCCGCCGGGATGCGTGTCCGCGATGACCGGGCGTTTCCAGTCGCCCGCCCACCGGCCAACCTGCTCGGCGAGCTGCTCCGGTGCTGGCTGATTCACCGCCAGATCAGGATGTGCGGGCACGTAATCCGGGCGCCGCGATGCCTGGCGAGGACGCGGAGTCCGCCCCGAGTCGAGTGCGTCCAGCAATGGAGCACGCTTGTACCGCTCGGCGTAGTAACCCAGCGCCCGTGACGAATTGCCGCCGTCCCAGTCGAAATCGACCAGCACGGCGTCAAGCAGGTATGCCAATTCGAGCGAGAGCAAAGTTTTCCCAACCCCGCCCTTACCGGACATAACAGCGATGACCAGCCCGGATGCCTCCATACCGGCGGCACGCAACGCACGCACCCGCTCGTCAAGCCCGGTCGTGTCAGTAGTGGATGTAGTCACGGTAGGCAGCATGCCGCATGACGACACCTGCGCGCCAGCGTGACGACACGCGACACGAGCGCGAAACAGCCGACACGCGTCACTCGACACGCGTCACTCGACACGCATCACTCGACACGCGTCACTCGACACGCGCGTGTCGCGCGCGTAGGTCACCGCACGAAAACCACTAGCGGGGCTGCTCGCCCCGCACCCTCGGCACCGCTTCGGAGAGGGGGCTGGGCAGTGCCCGAGGTGAATCTCTCCTCACGGCCCGATGCGAGAGGGCCAGAACGGCACAGTGCCGGTCAAGACTCGCTGCGCTCGACCTACGGCAACGTGACCGGCACTGCACCGCCCCGGCCGAGAACCTCTCGCGCCGCGAGGAGAGATCCACCAACCGGGATGTCATCGGAGAACACCGCGTGACCAGCAGTATTACCTGATCGGAGTAACTAAACGACTTGTGCTAGCAGAATGCTAGGAATATCCTAGGATGTAGAAAGTCCGAATCAATCAGCTACCGAAAGGGCCGGTGAAATGACGAACACGAACACCAGGAGCAGTAGCGATACAACCGATGCGCTGCCCTTTACGTTTTTCCGCGTGGACTATCCGATCAGCGCTGATGCTGCTCACGGACTACGCCCTCGCGGGAACGCCGCCGTCCGACATGCTGTATGGAACCTGGTCAAGGGCCGTCGATGGGCCGCCACCCGAGAACTCGCACGCGCCGCGGGCGCTGCCGACGAACTCGCCGAGTTCCACTGCGCAGCAGGGAGCCCCGAGCACTATGAACGGTGGCGAGCCATCGCAGCGTACCGACTGGCCTGGTACCACCACCTCCGGCACGCAGCCCTCTCTCGCGGTCACCAGCAGTAGAGCTGCATCGACCCCGGCCGGGAGGCGGACTCACCTCTCACAGATCACCCGCCTCCGGCCGAGTCCCTGACACCCACCTACGAGCACCAGGAGCTACCAGTGTCTCACCATGACCTCATCCTCGGCGCGCTCGCCGAGATTCCCACGCCGCAGCAGGCCGACAATCTTGGCCGCCGTGCCGCCCGCAGCGGTCTGCGCCAACTACAAGCAGGACACGGACGTGCCGCGCGCAGTTGGCTGCTGATCTCCGCGCATGCCGCGACGGTGCTGGCCGAGACGCCGCACTCGACCAGTGACCAGCGGATTACATGGCGATCGATTGCCGCGCATCGCGCCCGGATCGCTGACGAGTGCCGGGAGGTGCACGCATGAGTCACCTGCCCCGCTACGCGTCCCGCTCAGTATCGAACATCGCGTGGTACACCCCAGAGATCAGCGTCTCGCTGGTCATCGGCTCGATCAGTATCACTGTTGCCCCCGCTGCTGCCCCCATTACAGCGCTTCCGTTGCTGGTTGTGTTGGCCCACGAAACGGTACGCATCGTGAGCAATCGCCGCGCCCGTGCAGCAGCCCGACAACACATCCGCCAGCGGCGCCAGCAGCTCGCCCCGGCTCCGGCAGAAGCCCCTGCGCCCACACCGATTCGAGTAAGCGCAGTGCGGCTTGATCAGCCGCCACGCGAGTTGGATACGGGGAGGTGACCAGCAGGGATGCCGCGCGACGAGAAGAGCACGGCGTCTCCGGCGCCGCGAGCGCACCGGAATCTGCATGCCCCGGTCGAAGGGCAACTCGATCTCCTCACCGCCCTCGACACCCAGAACAAACAGCAGGACGAGCAGCGGAAAGGAGATGAATCCAAATGACCGCGCAATGTCAGCACGGATGCTACAAGCGCAAGATTAACGGCCGATGGGTCTGCGTGACCTGCGGGAACTAACACCCGAGGCGGACGGGGCAGCCGTTATCTGCCCCGTCCGCTCCCGAAACCTTACGGGACGGGAAGCGGACGGAAACCGCTGGATGACCAGCAAAAATAGCGAATCCGTATAATTCTTTATACGCCGCGATATGATTGCGTGGAAATCGAGTTCACCATGTCCAACGAGACCATCACTGTTCCCCGCGCACAGTATGAGCAGCTTGCCGCCGACGCTGAGGCGTGGCGGGACCTGGGGCGCGAGCTCGCCGAGGCCGACGCCGCACTGTGGGCGCTACTGCAGTCCCCGCACGTGCGTGACCTGCTGCTCGGCGAGTGGTATGAGTGGTACTGCCGTCGTAACTGGTCGCAGCAGACTGCCGCAATGGCTACTGCCGAGGACTGGCGCGCGCTCGCGGCCCGACCCAGTTACGCCGAGCTGCAACGCCGCCGCGCCACACTGCCGCGCGAGTACCGCGAGCGCGTTGCCCGCGAGGGCGAATACCTCGGAGGCCCCGTGCCCTGGATTCGCAACGAGCAGGACACCTCGCGCGAGGCAGCCTAGCCGCGCCAGCGCGCCGGAGCGGATCTTGTGTGCTGGTGCCGCCCTGGTCAGCCGTGTCATGGCGATGTACTACTCACCGTCGCCAACGGCGACAGTCACAGATAGCCGACACGCTCAGCAGTGCTACGTGCGCTGCAGCTCATCGAGCTGCTGCTGCAGATCCGCCACGGTGCGCGAGCCCTGGTAGGGACTCAACGCACTGGTCACGACATCCAGACGGTCATACCCGACGCGCGTCTGCGAGCGACTGATCGCCGTCAGTGCCTGTTGCGCGAGCTCGGCACCGCGCTCGACGTCGCCGCGTTCCAGGTACGAGTAGGCCAAATCGGCCAGTGCGATCTGCTCGACCTTCGTCTCGCCGCTACCGACCCCGCCGAGCAGCCGCTCAGCCACAGTGTCCATCTCACCCCGGTTCGCGCGGGCATAGCTGGCGACAGCCATACCGTCCAGCCGCGTCGGCGTGAAGAACGCCGTCCATGGCAGCGCGGGCTCGTTGGACTGGCCGAAATCCTGCACAACAAAGGCTCGATCCAACGAACGCAATGCGGAGTCGGTCTCGCCGAGCGCGAGGGCGGTCTCGGCTTGCCGGGCGGCGATCCACGTGTGCATGGTCGCCTGTTGACCACGAGGAAGGGCCGCTTCGGCCTCACGGAGCCACCGGGCGCTCTCGGATGCCTTGCCCTCGGCATCACAGAGGTAGCTGCGGTAGGTGCGCAGACACGCCATCAGCAGGGGGTCATCAGCTTGTTCGGCTAGCCCTTCGGCAGTGCGGTAGTACTGATCGGCTACCTGGAACGCGCCTTGATCAAACGCGAGCCAGCCCGCGAAGGCCGCTGCCGTCCCAGCTTGGACGGTCAGCCGTCCGGCGAGGTGTTCACCCGGGGCAGCGCCAAGTAGTGTCGTGATGTTGTCGAGGTGACCAGCGGCAGCGCCGATGAGTTCACCCGAGGATTGCCGCTCTTCGGCATCGAACAGCGCCCGGGTGTGTGTCTCCAGGTCGGTCACCGTCGCTTCATCAACCTTGGTGCCACCGGACACCGCGCGTTCGAGCCGATGCAGTGCGTCACCAAGCGGCGCCGCACCAGCCGCGAGTCCGGTGGCCGCGCTCGCCTGGAAAAAACTACGTCGATCCACGCCCTCATCATCCTGCGCATCGCCCCCGGTTTGTGAGGCCAAAACGTGGCCAAAACCGCCCTGTGGGACCGGTAACGGCGCGTTCATCTCCGCCAGAAGGCGCCGGTAGACAGCCTGGGGCTTCGCGATCTCGCCGGATTCCCACTTGCCGACCAGACGCACTCCCAAGTCTTGCCCGCGTTCCTCGTTGTTCCGGAAGGCAAGGGCGACAACCTGCTCAACGAACTCCTCGCGCGAGCACTGCATGATCGTCTCGCGCCACGTCCGTAAACGCTCACCCCACGACCGCGCGAAATCTTTCCCGGTCATGACGAGGCGGCACCGGCGGCATGTGTCTCGTCATGTACCCACTGCACATACGGGGCATGACCAGCAACAACCTCCGTAGCCAGTAGCTCCGGTACGTCATAGCTGTGCTGGGCGAGCAACCAATGTTCCATCTGCTCATAGCGATCCGCGCTCGTCTTCAGTGTCAGCCGCCACTCTGGTTCGGTGACGGCTCCGCCCTCCCACCAGTACGTGCTGCGAATCGGGCCATCGACCTGCACGCACGCCGCGAGCCGCTGCTCGATCAGCCCATCGGCGAGCCGTTGAGCATCCTCCTCACTGTCGGTCGTGGTGACCACCTGCCACACCCCGGAACCGTCGCTGCCCACGGATAACTCCCTTCTGGCCGGTTTTTGGCCTGCTGCAGGCGTGCCTTTGGCCTCACGCCATCTCCCGGTTTCGCGGTGCACTAATGGCATGCGAAACACCACCGATTGTGACAGCTCGGGAGGCCGATCCGAATGAGTCTGAACGTGATCTGGGCACTCTTTGCCTTCTCGGTCGTGGGCGCCCTGCTGTGCGCACGAACGCGCGCAGCAGGACCAGCACTAGTTTTCGGCGTCCTCGCCACGCTGCTGTTTCTGATCACACCGTTCGGCAACGAGCTGCCGCAACACGTGCTCGACCTGTTTGAAAACACCACGAACAACGCCCAGGCAGGAAACCAATGAGCGGACCACGACGCACACACTGTGGAATTACCACGATGCGCTGGGGATTTCAGCCCGCAGCGTGGATACAAAACGAACTACCTACCTGGCCGGCGCGGAAGGCACCTCGTGGCCTGCTCACTCAGCAGCAATGTCACCGCGCCGGGCTCACCACTGCCGGAACCGCCCCAGCGGGGCAAGTCATCAAGGGCCGAGACGTCCGCGTGGCCCTCTGGGACCGCACAGAACTCGCTCCAGCCGAGCCGGACCCGGAGACCGACGTCCCTACACTGACCCTTCTCGACGGCGAGCAGCCTGCCGAGCCCTGGTGTGGCACTCCAAGTCAGTACATAGCCGCATAACCCGCTCTCTTCCCCGCTCCCAGGCCCGCAACGGCAGCGAACGCCCGCTCACCGTTGCGGGCCGTTTTATGTCTAAAATCAAATGTATCATAACTTTAATATGATATGATTGTATTGATACGTTAAGATATGATAGAGTCGGTGACATAGCGGCCGAGTCGAACGGAGTGAGAGACCATGAGCAGCGCAACCGACAGCAGTGACAGCACGGCGGCCTGCGCTTTCCCGGGGTGCGACCGCCCGGTACGTGCCCGGGCGGGTGACAGTGGCGGCAAACCGCCGAAGTATTGCGACGCCGTGAACCAGTCCACGGGCAAGCTGGCGCACACGGCACTCACAGCGGCACGGGAGCGTGCCCGCCTGGACAAGCAAAGCGAGCAGCCTGCCGACGCCGATTCCGGTGACACTCCCGCGAGCGCGGCACAGGTCCGCGCGGGCACGCTGTTGGAGCAGTTCCGCAGCGAGGTACAGCGGATCAGCAGCACTCTGCACGAGGGTCTGCAGGCGCTCACCGAGGCCGCCGATCCCGATTCGGTATCCACGGAGATCAGCGCTGCGCAGCGGGCCGCGCAACGGGCGCAACTGGAGGCCGACGAAGCTGTCACCACCGCGCAGGGCGAACGGGATCGCGCCCAGGCCGAGGCGGCCGAGCTCCGCGAACAGCTCGACGATGCTACCGGCGCCCGCGACGAGGCGATCGCTGAATTGGAGGCCAGCGAGGCCGCCCGAGTGGCCGCCGTCAGCGACGCCCAGACCGCCCGAACCGAGCTGGAGCAGTCCCAGACCGAGGCAGCCGAGCTTCGTGCCCGGGCCGAGGCGGCCGAGACTGGCCAGGCCAACGCCCGGACTCAGCTCGACGAGAGCCAGAAGGAGCTAGCTCAGCAGCGCACAGAGGTCGAACAGCTGCACGAGCAGCTCGCCACCGCCACGCAGCACGTGACCGATCTGACCGAGACGCGGGACCAACTCCGGCACGACGTGACCGAGGCGCAGACCCGCGCGGACGAGCAGACCCAGCGTTCGGCCGCGGCCGAACAGGCCACCAGCCAGCTCGACGGCACCGCCCGGCAGCTGCGCGAGCAGCTCGCGAGCACCGTCGACCAGCTCGACTCCGCTCGCAGCGAGGCTGCCGAACACCGGGCGAACCTTGCCGCCGCCCAGGCCGAGGGCGAGGCGGCCCGCGCCGCAGTCGCTACCGAACAGCAACATGCCGAGCAGCGACTCGCCGACCAACGAGAGTGGTACGAGCAGCGGCTCGCCGAGCTGCAGCCGCGCGGCGCCACGCCGGATGCCCAGTAGGGCGCGAGCGTACCGCCAGTACCGCGCGCACAGCAGCGATCCAGGTAGCGCGTGCGCGTGCAGGCGTAATGGTTATGCGTGATGTGAACGGTGTAACTCGTCCCGACTTAATCATCCGTGATAATCATGGTTATCACGGCGAGTGCCGCGCGGGAGTGGCTCGGCCTGGGGTAGCAGGCACAGCATCCTCCGCTAACGCTGGACGCGAACGCCGCGTGCCACCCGAGCCATTCCCGCGCCGTACCCGCGCCGTACCCTGTTCGGCGCGGGTACCGAGCTACACGGGCGCTGAGCCCTCACTCGCGCCCGCTCGACGCGGCGACGCCCGCCGTGACTCCTCCGTGGTCATTCCCCGCGTGCCCATCATGCTCACTCCCGTTTAGTAGATCTTCCACTGATCCACGTTTGTACCTCCCTCAGCTGCTCTTCCTTCTCCTTCTAGTTCTCCTCTCGCTTCCTCACACTCCACTCCCCAACTGCTACAGATTAAAAGCATGTACCTATGCATTATTAAATGATCTTGGTATGGTGGGTGGCATGCTGCGCATCACTCCCGTCTCGGCTGGCCGCGCGGGGGTGGACTATCTACTGCGCCAGTCCGGTTGCGCGGAGAAGCATCGCGAGACCGATCGCGAGCTCGCAGATGAGGACGCGCCGGAAGCTGGCGAGCGCGGTGAGCGCGGCTCGTCGGCAGCGGAGTACTACCTCTCAGGCACCGATCACGGCGAGCCGATCGGGCGCTGGATCGGATCCGGTCTGGCCGGACTTGGGCTCGCTGAGGGTTCCGTGAGTGAGGACTCGGTCCGCGATGTGTTCGGCGAGCTGAAACACCCGGAAACTGGCGAGCAGCTCGGCCGCAAGCCGTACCGGTACAAGTCTTACGACGACCGTCTGGAGGCCGCGCTCGCGGCCGAGCCGGACGCGACGCCGGAGCGGCGCCGCGAGATCGAGCGGGAGACGAAGACCAGCGGACAAACCGGCCGCGCGTACTACGACTTCACCTTTTCGCCCGTCAAAAGCGTGAGCGTGTATCACGCGGCGCTGCTGCACGTCGGCGACAAGGAGGCCGCGGAGAGCGTCACCGCGGCGCACAATTCCGCGGTCGAAGCGGCGATGCGGCATATGGACGAACACGCCGCCTACACCCGCACCGGATACCACGGTCGCACCGCGAACGGGCGCAGCGTCGGCGAGTACCAACGCGGTGAGGGGCTGGTCATGGCCGCATTCCGGCACTCGACGAGCCGCGACGGTGACCCGCAGCTTCACACCCACGTCGCCGTGCTCAACCGTGTGCGCTGTCAAGACGACAAATGGCGCGCCGTCGACGGGCAGGGGTTCGGCCCGCATAAACAGGGGGCGGACGCGATCTACACCGCCACGCTGGAGCAGCAGCTACACCGCGATCTCGGCGTCGAGTTCGCCGACCGGGCGGACGGCAAAGGCCGCGAGATTCTCGGCGTTGACCGCGGGCTGTGCGAGGACTCCTCCTCGCGGGCCGCGGCCATGAGCGTAAAGCTCGGCGAACTCGTCGACGACTACCGCGAACGCAACGGCCGCGAGCCGTCCGCGAGGGCGACACGGCAGATGCGGCATTATGCCTGGGCCGAGACCCGGCCGGATAAGTCGACGGCGACGCCCGAGGCGCAGCGCGACATCTGGAGCCGCGGCAACGAGGCCACCCTCGACAACATTCCGGGCGCGGTGCAGCAGGCCGCCGAGCAGGTGCGTACGCAGGGACACCCGGACCGGGGACACCTGCCGGACCCCGCCGACCGCGGCGCGATCATCCGCGCCGCCGTGGCGGATGTGCAGCGACAGTACGCCACATGGGACGTCGGGAACCTCACCTCGCGATACACCAGCAGCTCACCGGCCGCGGCATCGGGCAGGCCGAGGTCACCGACATGCTGACCGGTCTCGTCGGCGAGGCCACGGCCGCAGGCAACGACTACGGTGTGCTGCTGGTCACTGCCCCCGACGTGGTCGACGCGCCCGACGCGTTACGGCGCCGCGAGGACGGGCGCTCGATCTTCCGGCCGCACGAAGACGGCCGCTACTGCACAGCCGACCAGCTCGACGTCGAACAGCGCATCACGACCCAGGCACGGCAGGTTACCGCGCCACAGCTCACCCCCGAACGGGCCGTCGAGCTGCAGGCGCAGCTCGACGCCGCGGGGCTCGACACCGAGCAGGCACGCGCGGCGCTCGGCGTGTTGACCTCGGGCCGTTCGGGCGACACGCTGATCGGCCCCGCAGGCACCGGCAAGAGCCGTACCGTGGGCACGCTCGCGGACTTGTGGAAGGGCGAACACGGCGGTGGCGTGCTCGGGCTGGCGACCAGCCAGATCGCCGCCGAGGTGCTGCAGGGCGACGGACTCGACGCGATCAACACCAGCCAGTTTCTCGCCGAGGTCGACCCTGCGGAGGGAGAAGCAACGAGGGAAATCCGCCCGGGCGAGCTCTACGTGCTCGACGAGTCGGGCATGTCCAGCACTGGCGAGCTGGACCGGATTACCCGCCATGTGCACGCTGCGGGCGCGAAGATCCTGTTTACCGGCGATCACGAGCAGCTCGACGCGGTCGGCGCGGGCGGCATGCTGCGCAAGCTCGCCGACGACAACGGCGCCTACACGCTTGACGAGGTGCACCGGTTCTCCGCGGGCTGGGAACGGGACGCGTCGACGCGGCTGCGTGACGGCGACGTCCACGCCCTCGGCGAGTATGAGGACCGTGGCCGGTTCCGCGAGGGCACGGCCGAAGACATGGCCGCCGAGGCCGCGCGTGGGTATCTCGCCGACCGGCTCGCGGGCCGCGAGTCCCTGCTCGTCGCCCGGTCGAACGGCGAGGCCACCGACCTATCGGCCAGCATCCGGGCCGATCTCGTGCGCCTCGGTCACGTTGACGACGAGGTGCTCGGCGAACTGCGTGACGGCAACGTCATCAGCCGCGGCGATCAGATCCAGGCGCGGCAAAACGACCGCAGCATGGTCACCAGCGACGGCAGGATGGTCACGAACCGTGAGACATACACCGTCGAGACGTTGCTCGACGACGGCCGGATGCAGGTGCACCGCCCAGACGGCGCAACTGCCCTGCTGACGCCCGAGTACGTTAACCGTCACGTGACGCTCGGTTACGCGTCGACGGTGCACGCAGCGCAAGGCCGCACCGTCGACACCTGCCACGCACTCGCCGACGGCGGCATGTCCCGGTCCGGCCTATACGTCGCGATGACCCGCGGCCGCGACGGGAACTACGGTTACGTCACGAGCCAGCATGCCCCGGAGGAACACGACCTGTCCGAGCTGGACTCGACCGCGATCGGCGTGCTCACGGACGTGGTCGGCCAGGACCGGCAGGAACGCGCCGCGGCCGACCAGCTCCGTGAGGAGCTCGCCTCGGCTGAATCGTTGGCCGCGGTCGGCACCATGTGGGACAAGGTCAGCGCCGACAACGCCCGCGACCGGCACGCGGACGCGCTGCTCAGCGTCCTCGGCCCAGACCGCATGGACCGCATCGAGGACGAAGACGGCGCGGGCAGGCTCTACCGCACGCTGCGCGAGCTGGAGCTCGGCGGGCACAACGTCGAGCAGCTCGCGACCGATGCCGTGCTCTCCCGTGAGGTCGACTCGGCCGACTCGGTCAGCGACGTGTTACGGGCCCGAATCCGCCGCGAAACCGGCGATGCGGGGGACGTGCGGCACGCCGAAGCACCCTCAACGTGGACTGAGCGAACCGGGCAGACCCCGGGGCCGCTCGGCGAGTTCGAGACCGAACTCGCGAGCTGGATCGACTCGCGTACGCGCAACCTCGGCGAGCTCGCCGCCGCCGACGAGCCCGCATGGGCAGTCGAGCATCTCGGCCAGGTGCCCGAGGAGGAGGCCGAACGGGCCAGATGGATCCACCGTGCGGGAGCAGTTGCCGCGTATCGTGAGCAGTTCTCGGTCCCCGAGGACGAGATCTCGATCGGCGCGGCACCATCGCGGGAGACGCCAGTCGCCCGGCTCATGTGGTCCGAGGCGTACACCGCGCTCGGCATGCCCGACGACGCACGCGACTACTACACCGCCGACGACGCCGAGCTCCGCGAGATGCGAGCCGCGTGGGAACGCGAGCAGACGTGGCAGCCCGCGCATGTCGCCGACCGGCTGCAGCGCACGAGCGAGGTCGGCGACGACTTCCGGCGCGAGGCCACCCTCCGCGGCGCCGAAGCCGCTGCCGCCGCCCAGCGGGGCGACGACGACAGCGAGCACCAGGAGCAGGCCGAGCGGGCCGCGAGGTTCGCCGATCGGTTCGAGGCCGAACGGGCCGAGCTGGAGCAGCTCCACGAGGTGCGGAACCGGTGGGTGCAGCACACCACCGAGACCCGTGAGCAGGCCGAGCGCGCAACCGCGGAGCTACAGCGCCGCGGCGTCGAACCTGTCGAGACCAGTGAGCCCGAGCAGAACGGCGCCGAACGTCAGGACGAGGGCGGCGACGTCGAGCACGAACAGGCCCAGTCGACCGGTGAGGATGGCGCGCAGGTCGCCGACGAGCTGCAGGGCGCCGAGGAGTACCGCGACGAGCCGGAAGCGGCCGAGCCGGAGCGGGCCGACGAGGCCGCCGAGCAGCGGGCGAGCTGGCAAGAGCGGGTCGCGGAGCGGTTCCGCACATTCCGCGGCGAGCACCAGGACGAACCTGAGCAGGCCGAGCGCGACGCGGCAGCCAACGACAAGGACGCCGAGCAGCCAGGCGCGGCGTCGTTCGGTCGGCAGCAGCTCGACGAAGCAGCGGCCGAGCCCGAACGAAACGATGAGCTCGGCGAGCATCGTGCTCGCGCCGAGCACGCGGCACAAGTCATGGCCGAGCGGGCCGAGAAGGAGCAGGCACGCCGCGAGCGGCAGCAGGCCGAGCGCGACGAGGCCGAGCGGCAGCGCCGAGAGACTGCTCGTACCGTCGAGCAGCAGCACGAGCCCGAGCCCGCTCGGCAGGCGCCGGAGCCAGAGCTCGCAGAGCCGGAGATCACACTGTAGGGAGCTGGGAAAGAACCAGCGAAGACAGCAAGAAGGCCCCAATGTTTACCTGGGACCTTCTTGCTGTGCGAACTACTGTCCAGAGGAGAGCGCTACTCACATGGGCATAGTAGAGCTCGTCGCGCCGAGTCCTGCGGCAATCGCCTGGTTCTCGGCGTTCCCGGAGTCGGTTGTATCATCATCCCCGTAGGAGCTCAGCCCTCCGAGAATCAGCACTGCGATCAGTAGACTGGCCCAGCCGGATCCCTTCCGGGCAAACTTGCCGTCAGCGTGACGCGGGTGGTCCGACTCGTTCCATTGGCGACCCATGGGGGGTTACTCCAATCTGTTTGTTGGAGCGCAACCCAGTCCCAGCGCTACCCGAGCGGGTGGTGTGCTGTGCATGACAGTCGAACGTATTGACAGCAAACACCTCCCTCTGTGTAGACTAGGTATCGTCATCTGCCTACTA
>Ga0079226_10001022_pt1 | contig 21138 bp, 23 predicted proteins | sample Poulit2014_FD_76345 | JGI IMG/M metagenome (GOLD analysis project Ga0079226, IMG submission 76345) | Agricultural soil microbial communities from Georgia to study Nitrogen management - Poultry litter 2014 | ecosystem: Environmental > Terrestrial > Soil > Agricultural land | place: USA: Georgia... | reverse complement strand
TAGGTGCTGGCACACCGTGGAACACTGAGGTTTCTTCTACGCTACACTGGGTGATCGTGGTTGACGACGACCATCACGCCCCCGTAGCTCAGGGGATAGAGCACCGCTCTCCTAAAGCGGGTGCCGGCGGTTCGAATCCGCCCGGGGGCGCACTTGTGACCAGGCCAAACACTTCAGCGAAGATCTCGAACCTTAGTTTTTACGTAAGAATCGCGTAAACCAGTTTCAGCTCGCACTTTATCTAACCGATCCGCAACCTCATCAAGATCGCCCTCGAAAAGGGCGCTATACACGTCGAGCGTCACCGTCGCCGAACTGTGCCCAAGCATTCGCTGGACGGATAACACCGAAGCTCCGGCGCTGATCGCCATCGACGCCGCTGTATGACGAAGGCCGTGTGGCGTTAGTCCAGGTAGGCCGATGTCCTTCGCGGCCTGATCGAACCACCTACCTCGCTCGTTCCGATTCCGCAACGGCCCTCCACGCGGAGAGGCGAAGATCGGGTCAGCACCTCCAGCCCCGGCGATGTACGCAGCGATCTTGTCAACAAGGAACCTGGGGACGGGGACCGAGCGAATTTCGTGGTCTTTCGGCGGCTTCACGAGCATCTTCCCGTTGTCATCGACGATAGTTTGTTCGACATTGAGACGACGGCGCAGAGGGTCGAAGTCCTGCACTCGCAGCCCGGCTAGTTCGCCCCACCTGAGACCGCAGTAGGCGAGCGTGTACACGATAAGGGCTTGACGATCATCGAATGTCGCCCTGGCAAGCTCCTCGACCTGATTCGGCGTGAGGAAAAGTTTCGGCTTCGGCGTCGGCCTAGGGAACCGGACACCCTGACATGGATTGCTGTGAACTCGCCGGTCACGGACAGCGGCGTCGAAAGCGGCAGACATGACGTTGATGATCTTTTTGGTCGACCGGACGGATTGCCCCGAACCCATGAGCTGCTTAGCCCACAGTGCAACTTCGGCATGCTCCACATCTGACAAATTCACGCCCACCCACTTCGGCTTAATGTGGGTACTGATGATTCCCTGGGTCCTGTTCCTCGTGGTCACGCCAAGGTCCGAACGGGATTCAAGGTGCCATTGGAGCCAACCGGGCACGTCAACCGCACCGCGCTCAGCGGCGATGTAGGACCCCCTGGCAATTTCCGTTTCCACAGAATGGAGAAATTTCTGGGCATCGACTTTGAGCCGGTAGGTTTTCGCTCGATGCCTGCCGTTCGGGTCCTTATAACGGACTTGCCAAGTACCATTCTTGGTCCTTTGGATACTCGCCACGGATCACCCACCGACCTTAGCGGCCTCTAACAGCATCTCGTCCGCAGACTTAACAGCACGTTGAATCGACTCTTCATGTGGCGTGTTTTCCCAAGCTTCCAAGTAGGCTAATGCTCGCTCACGATCCGCCCGCAAGAGTCTGACGTACCTGGATAAAATCTCTTGGCTACTCGCGGCAACTTCCGTTTGAGTTTTCACTCGCTCCAAATCGGTGCCAAGGTCCCGCAGCAGTAAGTGAACATCATCGGGTGCGGCCATGGCCTCCACGCTCGTGCCGAGAACTTGGGCGATGAGATAGGCCTCCCCCAACCGGACCTCACGCTCCCCCAGCTCAATTTTGGAGATAACCGCCTGGCGTGCTTCCTGCCACCCGCACTTCTTCAGCTCCTCAGCCAATTCCGTCTGAGAAATGCGGCGCTCACGTCGCTCACGCTTCATCGCTGCAAGGAATTGCTGGTCAGCGGCGCTTCGGCCATCTTGAGGGTTCGTCATGAGTACAACCATACGTGCCACCCACCATCACTTTCTACCGCGTATCTACGTTAAATAACGCCGATCATCGTTACATACAACCAATATTTCTGGTATTCTTCTATCAGAAGATCCACACATAGGAGGATTCAATGAGTGACAGCCCCACACGGACCCAGGCCAGAAAAGCAGGTGGACGCGACTGGCATGACACCCTCACAATCCGACAGGTAGTGGAGGAATACGGCATCCCGGAGAACACTTTGCGATGGTGGCGGAAGAACGGAGGCGGCCCCGACGAGTTCCCCACTGGATTTAGTGTCGGACGCTCAGTTCGCTTCCGACGTGACGACATCGAAAACTGGTTTCAGAAACAGTACGAACGCGCCGCCTTCAATGCGTCCTGACCGGAGACGGGCGGCTGGGAACAAAGTAGGGCGGCGGTCAGCTAAGCCGACCGCCGCCCCGTTCGGATCTAATACTGCTGCGAGCAGGCTGCTACCCGGCTCGCGTGAATGCCCGCAAATCAAAGGACACTCCTGTGCACTACGATACCAAGCGCCCTGCGCACGACGGAAGTGATGCGACACGCCATCCTCCACTGTTGCCCGAGCCTTCGAGGCGAGACGGCTCATCATGACGTGGGCGAAATACGGCACCGAGTACTTCGACAAGCTGGTGGCAATGCTGGTAGATGCAGGCGTAGCCGAGACACTTGAAGACGCATGCGTCCGGACCGCTACCGAAGTCCATCACAAAATGTTCAGCCGCCTTGGGCCCCGCGAAGTTCAGCGGGATGCGATCAATATTCCAAAGCGCTTTCTAGCACAGGCTTCATCGTGCCCGTTGCGAGATGATGCAGCCAAGGAGCTTGTTCGTAGTGGAGCCTGGCGCGACACAGGTGAGCGGTACGAGATCGTCCACGGACGGCTCGACATAAAGAACGGCGTCATGGCGCAACAGAAAAAGCTCGAACGTGACGCCCGAAGCCAGCGAGCAGCAAGGGAGCGAAAACGAAAAGAAGCGGCGCAGGACGTCTCATGAACTATCAGAATATTCATCGTTTAACTAACGAAGAGCATGGAACCATCAACGCAGCGCTGACCTCGTACGCCGATGATACCGGCGACGCTTCAGAAGCCGAGACTGTGCGCAGCCTCGCAGCGATGATCATCTCCGGGGAGGTTCTCATTCGGCCCAGATCCGTAGAGTCCAGTAGCATGCGGCCCTCCCCCGACCAGCTGTACACCTATCAGGTGCACTGGTCTCTGGACACCTGCGAGCACGTCGCAACTGTCGTAGAATTCCCGTCGCTGTCCTGGCTGGACGCTGATCCGCGCGTAGCCCTCAATGGCATCCGGAAACTTGTCGCCGAAGTTTTAGAGGACATCGCCCAAACCGGCGAGGAACCACCCGCGCCAGGTGTCCGTTAGACGGACGTTGACCGATCGCTCCCCCATAGCCGGCCCTGTATCGGTCAATCGTGTTCGTAAGACCCGCCCGGAGAACCGCCCGCTCACGGCCCCTTATACGAGACAGGAGACGTTCATGCATATCGGTTACGCCCGGTGCTCGACCCAACATCAGGATCAGGACCTAACGGCGCAACGAGAAGGACTCGCAGCGTTCGGTGTCGAGAAGACCCGCATCTACACCGACGCCGGGCTGTCTGGCACGAACCGGGACAGGCCAGGGCTACGTGAGGCACTCGCAGCGCTGCGTGACGGCGACACCCTCGTCGTAACGAAACTGGACCGGCTCGCGCGGTCTGTGAGAGATGCGGCTGACATCGCCGCCGACGTCGAGGAGCGAGGGGCACGACTTTCCATCGGAGGTTCTGTTCATGACCCCAACGACCCGATGGGCAAGCTGCTGTTCAACGTGCTGAGCATGGTCGCCGAGTTCGAAGCGGACCTCATCCGGCAGCGGACGCGCGAAGGCATGGCGGTCGCGAAGGCTCGGGGCCGACTCCGAGGCAAACAGCCGAAGCTCTCCCCCGCACAGGAACGACACCTCGTCGGACTCATGAGGACTGGAGAGCATACAACTTCTGAAGTGGCTGCTCTTATGGGTGTCTCTCGCGCGACCGTTTATCGTGCGATGGAACGATCGGCTTCACGTTCTACGCAGACTGTCGAAGAATCCTGTTGAGTCGAAGCGGCGGCACTGTCACGTTTCGCAGTTGAACAGGGCGAGCAGATGACGGATCGCAGTGGGATGATCGTCGGCCTCCGCGGCTTCGCGCGCGAGCCGCGACAGGCGAGCTGCCTGTTCAACCGAATACTTCGCCGTGATCGACTCTGTGAGGCCGTTTATGCCTGTAGTGATTCGCCGCCCGTAGTTCGTCGGGTCGTTCATCTCGCGGAGTCCGTTGTCGGCGAGCCCCTTGAAGAAGTCGCGGAGATCCCAGTCGTAGACGATCGGCTTATGTCTAAGAGCGTACTGCGCAGTGCGCATCTCTAGGTAGAACGATGACAGCGGCACATTGTTCCACGCCTTCCAGGTCTTTACGAGACGGATGAGGGCTTTGGCGCGACCATCGGTTTCACGTTGCGCCCTGTCCACGAAATTGAGGTGGACCGCAGGGTTACTGCGAATCCAGCCATTGCCGTCTGGATCGGGAATGTTGTAGTCATCTGCGTCTTGATAGTACGCGGGCGTGATCTCAACGTCTGGACCGTCCTCGAAGTAACGCAGCCGAACCGCTGGTCGGTCAATCGAAACTAGAGCACCCTTGATGCCACGCGACAACGAGGAACGCAGAGTTTCAAGGGCAGTCCAAGAGACTGAAGGCCCACCGTCCCGCATGGAGACAAAGTAGTCCACATCACTGAACCTGTTTAACGCCGTCCCATGATGCCACGAGCCCGTCTCGCGCATACGAATGATTCCCAGGTCGGTCGTGAGCCAGTCCTCGATCTCCTTGCGATGCCGTGCCGCAGCAGTGCGAGCAGCCTCGTCTGGTGTCATGGAGCGGATCAGAGACTCCAGCGTCGAAGTGGTCGTCGCGCTCATGCAGCATCGACCTTGAACTGCTGTCCACCGTCGCGTTCGATGTTCCGCTTGGCCTTGTTGTAGGCGAATCGTGGAATGGGATCTGAGGTGTGGTCGAGATCGGAAGTGCGCCCGGCAAGTCCGTCGAGCGTTTCACGAAGGGCACCGAGATCGTCGTTGGGAACCTGCACGTGCAACAGACGCCGGGCGTCGTTTCGGAGCGTGGTGTAGTCGTTGCCCCGAGCCACTGCCCGCTCAGCGAGTTTGTCAGGACGGCTGGTCGTCAGGACGGCAGCTGTGATGGCAGCGATCACAGCCAGGATTCCCGACACACTCTGGGCATCGGTGGCGAACGTCAGCACTGCCGACAGGGTGCTCAGCGCGGCGGTAAGGACTCCGAGAGCCCAATGGAGCACCCTCCAAGCTTTGGCCGCCTCGAACTGCCCTTGCGCCGAAAAGACGGCGCTCTCGTGGATACGGGCCACTTCCGCTTGGATGGCAGCCCGTTGCGTGGACTCCTGCGTCGCGTCCATCGTCAGAAGCTCCTCGTGCTGCACTCGTTGGACTGCCCGCCGGTGGTGGGCACAAGTTGGGTGAGCAGGTCAGTAGTCACTGGCCAACTCCGATTCGTACAGTGCCTTCGCGCTCTGCGCCTCACGTATCGCCGCACGCATATGGGGCTTAGTGATGTCGAGGACGCGCAGCACTCCGCCCGTCTCAGCTACGGATTCGATGCGGCGGAAGTCGCTCGCGAAGCGCTCGGCGAAGTCGGCCAGTCCACGCAGTTTCGGCAGCGCGTCGGAAAGGTGATGACCGTGTGGATCCACGAGGTCCACCGCGACGCTGCCGTCGTGGTTCGTGCCGAAGAATACGAAGTCCGGACGCAGCGCCTTCCAGTCACCCACCTCGTCCTTGTACGCCACGGCGAGGGACTCTTTCGCGGCACGGTCGGGATTACGATACCAGCCCTGGAAGCCGGGCTGTGCGGCTTCGGAGTCGAGGACTTTCAACTCCCACCCACTATCGAAGTTGATGGGGACAGTGCCGTCCTCGGCTACGAGCAGGTGCATCTCGCGAGACGGCAGCTCTTCCTCGGTGCCATCCGGGTGACGCACCTTGGTGTCGGCCTGGCCGTTCTTCGGGACGGTGAGGCTGACCGGCTCCGGTGTGGTGGACATTGCCTCCAGAGCGTCGTACTCTGCCTGGCGTTCGTCAGCCAACCCCTTGCGTGCGACGCGGGTCTGTGTGAGCCACTCACGGGCCAGAACATCGGCCTCCTGCTCTACAGCCTGGCCGATCTCGGGCACCCGCCCGAGTGAGGCGACCGTGATGTGCGCTTCGAGGAGATCGTCCTCGTCCCCATCCAGTCCTACCAGGTGATCGACGTAGGTGGCGCACAGAGCAGGGCTCAGGACACGGGCGGCGGTGCGGTAGTATTCCTCGATGGCGCGCGGGTCAGCGCTGACGGAGAAGGCACGATAGGAGAATCCGCCGCCGATTCGGCCTCGGACTTCCTCGCCTTCCATGGTAAGCACGTCCTCCCGGACCTTCTCTATCTTCTCCTTGTGCTGCACGGTACGCCCGTCGAGGACCGCGTGGAGGTGCCTGTGCGCCTGCTCTACGGCCTCGTCCACGAGGTGGTCCTTTGACAGCGCCGTTGCCAGCGCGGTGAGCCTGCGGATGGGTTTGACGCTCTTCTTCGGGATCGTCACCGAGGGGATGCCCGCTAACCGCTCCCACACTGCCTGAGCAGTGGCCGGGTTCGGATATAGCGGGATCGGGTCGAACAGCACTCTGCGGCCCAGACCACCGCCACCGTCCTCGCCCTCGTCAGCGTCCTTCGTCGTCGCGCCCTTCATCAGTAGTTCCGCAACTCCCGTCGCAGTCTTCCGGTCGAAGAGGGGCAACAGGCAGTCCACCGAATTCAGCAGTTCGTTGCCGGGGATGCGGCGGGCCAACGGAGTACGCATCATCCGCCCCAGCAACTGCGTGATGTGGGTACGGTCCTTGGCCGGGCGGAACGAGACAAGCACCTCGGCTCGGGGACAGTCCCAGCCAGTGGAGATCGCGCTCTTGGCCAGCAGCACACGCACGTACGTAGCATCCTGCACCCGTTGCGGTTCGATGTAGGGCACGACTTGTTGCCCGACATTCAGGTCGGTATGTTCGCCGAATACGTTCGCTACGGCATCGTTGGGCAGTCCTGGCCATGCCTCGTAGATCGTATCGAGCGTGCGGGTCAGCGTCTCCTGCGACGGCTTGTCCCCGACCTGGACCACCAAGAGCGGGCAAACGGACTCGGCTTCTCCCTGCTCTCGCGCATAGTCCTCCCAGGCCCCCTGGGAGGCCTTAATCTTCTGCACTGCCTTGGTCAGCAACACAGTGTCAAACGCACCGTCCTCGGCAGGGATCGACAGTGCGATGTCGTCTTTCAGCAACCCCGAGGCCTGCACCAGGGCCGAGTCCACCTGCACAGGAGGCAGCGCGTCACGGCCCTTGGCTTCTTTCATCGCTGCTTCGAAACGTTCTACGGTGGCCGAGATACCGAACACGACGGGCATAGGTGGTACGCTCGCCTGACCGTTGATGAGCCGCTGAACGATGGTCGTCCGCTCGCTGGCTCTCGTTCCCATGCCTCGGTGAGCCTCGTCCAGGACCAAGTACAAGGTGAGGTCTTCATTCTTGACCGTGTTCGTGATCGTGTCGTAGATCGAAGACTGCACTTCGTCAGGGCGAGGTTCAAGCCCGGAGAGCGTCGGTGAGTTTTCGTCTAGCGCTGACGCGCCCTTCACCAGTCTGGAGTTCTTGCTCAACTTCTGCGTGTTGAGAAAGTAGACGTTGCCTGGACGGAACGACGGCTCGGAGAACGTCGTCGGCACCACGCGCAGGCGGTGGTCAAGTTCGCTTGCCGCAGCCTGAATGCGCGCCCTCGACTGCTCGTTGAGTGCCGGGTCGTCGGAGAACCACAGCACGACTGCGCCAGGATCACCGACGAAGTCAAACTCGTCGTTACCGAAGAACAGCGCCTCGATCACCGCAGCGGCCATCACAGTCTTGCCCGCGCCGGTCGTCGCGGCGAGCGAGAATTGCGAGAGCGCGTCGAACCGTTGGTACGAGTCACGACCGCGTTCAAGATTCCGAAGCACGTCGCGGACGGCTTCGGCCTGGTAGTCCTTCAGCGTGTACCTCATGCCTGTGCCGCCCTTTCAGGAACCCAGAGCCCCGATATGTCCTGTCGTCCTCCTAATACGCTCTGTGCGTTGATGATCCGTCTCTGAAGGCCGCCTTGATGAGAGTGGTGCCAAATCGTTCTCGGCTTCTCTGCGAAAAACTGCTCGAAGACTTCGCGGAACTCAGTTAGGCGCGAACATCTTTGCACTCCACCGCCCAGCAATACGACCAGTGCGTCTTGCGGAGGGTCGAGCCTATTGAAAGTCTCCTCAAGCAAGGTGGCGCAGTCCGTACGGTGCTCCTGCTCCGACAGCAACGTGTCCATCGCAATTTCAGAGGAGGTCTCGAACGTAATCGGGTCGAGGTCCACAATGTGCGCACCCCAGAGTCCCCAGTGGTGCGCGATGGCTCTCAGTCGATGGTCCTTTACTTTCTTGGAGTCGGTATCGTGGAAGCAGCCAAACAGCCGGTGGTCACGCCTCAATCTCCCATGCTCGTCCTCGCGCGCCGCAGGGTTAAGGCCAATCAGCACTACGTCTCGACGTAGAGCACGACCGATTCCGCTCCAGTACTCATCCTCGTCGGCGACCTCGAAGAACCAGACCTCTCCAATCGCATTCGTAGTCAAACCTACTTCGGGGTCGAGCATTGCGGGCGGTTGCTCCCAAACAGCCCAGGACGATACTTCGGCCCTATGCTCGCGGAACCATTCGTAGGTCTTGTAGGGCACATGGGCTACCATCTACAGGCTCCGTCCAGTGTTGATCTCAAAGTTCTGAAGGTACGACTCGTAGAGCCTCACTGGAACAATTTCTCCGGCAAGTTCCCGGCACACCATCTGGAAGGCACTGTCGTCATCGGTCACGATGTACGCGATTTCGATGTTGTCCCGGCTATTCACAGCAGTGACGAACTCATCGACCTGGTCCAAGTTCTCCAGCACACCGTAGGACTCGGCTACATCCCAACCTTTGTCGCCGAGGTCGTCGATCATCCGTCCCTGCGAGCCTGCTCGCAACCACAGCATCGGCGCGACGCGCCGGAACGCGCGGTTATGCCGCACCGACAACGGAGCCTCGTAGGTAAGGGTGAAAAACGCCGCGTTCTCCTCCAGTCCGTCCGACATCGGGAACTCGTCGGAGAACTTGTAGTCGCCATCGATCGGCTCTCCCTCGGGAGTTCGGCCAGTGACTGCCGCCATCAGTCGCGGCTTCGTGATGTAGTCGCAGATACCTAGCGCTTCCCACTCAGCGTCACCCGGTCGTGCGCCCTGAGCACGAAGCCTGCGCTCCTCAACTGCGCTGGCTTCATTATTCGTTACAACTATCGCTGTCCTCGATCCTCCATCTTCGCGATTCAAGCGCATAATTGCATGTGCCGTAGTTCCCGAGCCCGCGAAGAAGTCAAGGACTGTCGCCGTTGGTTTGGTCTTGACGAAGAAGCGCAGAATATCCTCTACTGCGTAGAGTGATTTCGGAAAAGGGAATTTTCGCCGCGGTAGGAACAATGAGACCAGCTTACTCCCGTACTCACCAGCATTGTGGCTCGACATCTTCCAAACAGTCTTGGGTTGCGTCACCTTTGTGTCACTCGGATAGCGCACAACCAGAGTTCCACCGGCTGTGCGCCCTTCAGTGATAATCTCACCGCTTTCAACCTTGGACATAATCCCAGACGAAAGATATGAAAGCGGAAATTTTCCCTCGGCAACTTTGACTTTGCCTAACCGAAGCGCGCCCAACGCATACAGTTGCCTCGCTTTCGATGGACCAATGCCCCATCGCCCCTCGACCCCGCTCGGGTGATCAGGAGGCCAAACCGCTATAGTTCCTTCCGGTGCCGACACGCTCAATTTATCGACCCCCCAGGGCAACGGTTCGCCAAAGGAGTGAATGCGGTTAGCATCAGGATCGACGAACACAGGATAGAAGGCTCCCGGACTGTCTGTTCGAACGCCCTGAGCGCCGCCACGGATCAAACTGGACCATTTAACACTAGTGCTCGCCGCGGAGTTCTTCTTATCATCGAGCATGTCTCGAACCTCAGCACACACTCCAGCGGAGCCGAAATAGAGAACAAATATATACTCATCGACGCGAGCGAAGTCCCGTCCTAACGATGCACCCTTTGGATTGATGACAGTTGAGATCATCTGCGATGGCGCTTCCGGGAACACCTGCTCCAAAAGCAAGCCGAGCCTATGAACCTCGTTCTCGTCAATCGTGACAATAAGTACGGAATCGTCCGGATTCAGGAGTTCCTTCGCGATTCGAAGGCGCCGTTCCAGGAACGCTAGCCATTTAGAATGGCGGTAGTCGTCATCTTTCTCCACGTAATTGTTGTTGTACTTCCAATCGCTCGCACGGTTGTTGTACGGCGGGTCGATGTAGATCACGTCTATGGAGTGCCGGTGCGTGTAAGTCAGCATCTCCAGCGCGTGGTAGTTCTCAGCGTTGATGACCGTGTGGAAGGGCTTGTCCCCGCCCCGCTCGACCCTGCCTGTCTCAACCAAGCCGGGGTAGATGCGATCCCGGAACTCCGCGACAACCACCACGTCGTCAGCTGGCACAGAACGAACCTCTGAGTCCTCGGCGTCCAACTCCAAGAGGTGCGCTACGCGCTGGCCATCAACGCGTTCGATACGCTGCACTCGCCAGAGCCGCTGATCTCCCGTCTTGTTCTCTCCACGAGGTGGAAGCACCCGTACTTTGTCGCCTCGTCGCACCAGCCTGCCGGGCAGCTCGACGGCCTCGGGCTGATGCGGCTCGAAGACGAGCCCAAACGTACGACGCTTGGTGAGCGCTGCAATCTCGGCTTCGAGATCAGCCCCGAGTTGCGGATCAGCCTTGCGTGCCTGCCGCAGCAGTTCCGTCAATCTCGACAATGGTGTGCCTTCCTTGCCCGCACCGATGACCTCACTCTTCTACTCTTTGCCGCCAGAGGTTAATCCGCAACGGAACTCCACCACATTCGCGTCACGCACATCGCACTCTCACACTCGTTTGCGACGCTGATCGTTGCGCTACCTACTGACATCATATGATGTCACATCAGATCGTCTCACATCGCGTGAAGTGTCAAGCCACCGTGCCCACGACCTGTAGTTGGAAGGTGTTCTTTGAGCTGACGTAGAGTCAGCGGCCGTGTCCTTGTTTGGCCGAAAATATGGATTATCGGATAAATCAGGCTGGACGGCCGGCGCTACTCAAATAGCGCCGGTTTCCTGGTCCGTCAGTATCTGGCCGACCTCGACACCACGTTCCACCACCAGCGAGGAGGGCACAGCCGGATTGGCCAGCGCATCAACGTATCCGGTCACGACAGACCGCGCTGAATGATGGCCTGGCATGCTCACACGTGCCCCGATCATTGTGTAGGTCGCGTCGCTGCGTGCCGCCCACTCAGAAGCGGTGACAGTGGGAAGCGGACGCCGACGTATCCGCGCCCACAGGCTTTGCCGCCCCTCCGTCGGCGGGACGTAGAGTGAGCCAATGACATCTATTGCGGAGAAATTCTCCGCCCTGTCGCCGGTGGCATACACATCCGCGATTTCGGGCGGAACGCCGTGCTCGGCAAGCGCATCCGCAGCCATGGCGATAGCTGCCTCCAGCGTTTTCTCGTCCCCAGTCCCCGCAGCCAGTCGCAGCGCAATAAGCGCTCGCGCCGCCGGGTGAAACGGATCAATAAGCAGTGAGCTTCCTCCGCCGTATGCCTCATCACTACTGAGCACGAGGGTGGGATCAGCGAGCACCGCCTGCTGTGTCAGCTCCGCAGCCGCGAGTATCTCCTCGCCCGTGCGGACCGTCTCCACTGCATAGTCCCAATCACGGACCAGCAGCGGAATAGTCAGGTTGCGCTGACCACGGTCTCGCGCGGCCATGTACTCTTTCTCACTTCTCACTCGTCCTCCTCGGGTTCCTCATCATCAAAAAGCCTGGACCGCTGTTTCTTCCTGCGCGGACGGAAAATCAAAGCGCCGTCAGCGTCGGCCTCATTCCCTGGCATGTCCTCGACAGGCGCATCCGGTGCAGCGGGAGCCACAGACTCGGCCACTGGAGCCTCGTGTCCCGCCGCGCTGGCCGGGGCGGACGGCTCCTGCCCCAAATGTGCTCCACGCAGCCCGTCAGCCACAGCATCCCGCAGATCCTCCCGCGAAACACCAGCCGTCGGCGGTGCATCATAGGCAGCCTGCAAATCGGGCCTCTGCCGCCACCACGAAATCTGTTCGATGAGGTCGGCTTGCTGGTCAGCGAGACCGCCGAGGTCCGCCCCAGGCCGCGACAACTGCGAGGTGTATTCGGCGAGGTTGTTCTGAATTTCCACCGGAGTATCAGCGGGTATCGCAACCTGGGCCGCCTGCATCGTGTGCGCAGCCTCGGCCCGTTCCTGCCATGTGGCCTCAGTCCCGAGTCTTGGCATGGCTCCGACGATTTCGGCGGGGTCGAATTTGCTTGCCCGATCCCCGATAGAGTGAACACTCGACACCTGATCCGGTACACCGTGCTCACTGATCTTATCCACGGCCTTCGCCACAGCCGACTCGATATCAGCCTCGTTCCCTGAACTTCCAGCGAAGCGGAGTTCGTTGAGCGCCGGTGTCGCAGCGTGGAACGGGTCCATGGCTGTGGTGCGGCCACCATCGTAGGCGGCCCCGGACAACAGAGTCGTCGGATCAGCGATCACATCCTGCTTCGACAAACCAGCGCTATTGAGCACATCATCACCGGAACGGACCGTGTTGACGTTGTACTCCATCTCCCGTGAAAACTCGGGGCCCGTGAGGTTACCGCGAGCCTTTTCCGCGAAATACTCGTAATCCTGCACGGTCGGACGCTCGCCACCGCTCTGGGGAGACGGTCCCTGACCGGATGGACCGCCCGACGATCCTCCCGGTGTCTGCCCGGAGCCACCGTGGCCGCCCGAGCTGCCCGCCTCCAGCTCACCGCTGGGTCCTCTCCGTGGGAGTGGTTTCGGTTCCGGTTTCGGGTCCGGCTGTGGGTCTGGAGCATCGTCTGGCTCCTGGCGCGGGGCATCTGGTCCGCCGTAGCCAGCGAAAAACTTTTTCAGGAAGTCATTTTGAGCTCGCTCGGCGCGCTGATTCTTCGCTCCGCGCTCAGCGGTCGATTGTGCATTTCGCATGGCTTTCTGCTGCGCCCCTGGAATCAGGTTGCCGAGCGTGCCGTCCTCGTTGATTGTGTGGTACATGCTCGGATTTTTCTCGATCATTTCAGCAGCGGCGGCCTCCTGACCCTTTTTCCAGCCCCGCTTTGTATCACGGCCTTCCATGATTCCTTGGCCTGCTTGGAGCAGGCGGCCTGCCCCGCGCATGGCGCGACCGGATTTCGAGCCGATGCCCATGACGCGGCCAGCCTGCCCCAGCATGGAGCCAGCCTTTCCGACCATGGCAGCCTTGCCGCCAGCACCGACGGCTCCGACCCCGGAGCCGAGGCCTAGCGCGGCGACACCGCCGGTCGCGGCGATGGCACCACCCGCGACCGCTGCGCCGCCGACGACTTTCGCCGTTGTCTTCATCGCCCTCTGCGGAGCCGTCGCCTGCTTATCGAGCACGGACGTATCACCCTGGATCGCACCCTTGACCATATTCTTCAGCGGAAACGCGAGGAAGACGAGGGCGAGGAAGAACAGGAACGCGGCGTGCGGTTTCATAATCCACGGCAGGTACGCGAACGTGTCGGCCCCGAAAAGCGACGCCATGGAGTAGGAAACGAACAGGACAACGCAGACTGCCGCGACCTGCTTGAGCAGATTGACTCCCACAATTTCTGCGTACCTCACTGCGAAGGGGCGGCGTTTCCTGTCTCCGAGGGCAGAAACGAGGAGCACAATCGGAGCGAGGAACAAGAGGAAGTAGAACATCATTTTTTGGAAGCCGAGATAGACGACGGCTCCGAGGATGGTCAGCGACACGGCGACGACTCCGACGAGCCCTGACATGGCAATCAAGATTTGCTTGTTGTACTCGTCGCCGTTGATGTGGGGAATCATCGCTGACGTTCCGGCCCCGGCACTGTCGCACCAACTGCTGCCGCTTGCGCCGGAGTACATCCACCGGCGCATCGCATTGTCACCCTCACCAGGAGCTTCGTCACCGTTATCCCGGTCATCACACATCATTTTGACGTTAGCGAGGTAGGGAACTTTATCCCACTGGTTATTCTTCCCCCACTTCTCGTTCTTACTCTGGTCCCCGTCGGGGGAGTACGTCGCCGAATTCCAGCCACGACTCGCCTGAATCACCTTTTTTCCGGTGTCGTCAATAGCCCCGTCCTCGTCTACACCGACGTATTGGCCGTTAAGGGTCGCGGGGCCCCAACCCACTTCGCCTTTCGACAGCGCTTCGTCGTCCAGCTGCGCCTGGTATTCGCCGACCTGTCCCAGGTGCCAGGTCTGGTAGGGCACCCCGTACCAGAGGGCCTGCTGGACCCCCTTGATCGGATCGTCGGCATCGCATTCAGCGTTGTCGGATTGCCCCCCGTTTGCGGCTGCGTTCATTTTGCATGCGGCCGAGCCGGAGACTTCGGTGACGATGTTCGCGCCCCAGGACACGACTTTCGACGTGCTCTCTCCCATTAGCAGGTAGACGGACAGGATGAGCACGCCCCAGCCGACGGATTTCAGGGTCGCTTGCAGTGATCCTTTCGACATGAGCCAGGTGATTCCGACGCCGATGGGCACGATGAAGTAAATCCACGGTTCGAAAATGTCGTACATGGCCCCGATGAACGGCTGCATCAGTGTGGCGAAGGCGGTGTAGAGCGTGTCGTCCATGAAGAAGTTGAGGACGGCCATGGAGATCATCATCGGCACATTGACCATCGTCATCAGCGCGGTATTCGCCAGCGGGCTCATGATGGTCGTCGGGGACATGCAGTCATGGCCGTAGCTAAGCCATTGAAGGCTGGAGAAACCATAGCGCTCGTATGTGGGTTTCGCGATGGGATGGTCTTTACTCCCCGTGGTTCCGGCGATTTCGTCGCCTTTTGCGCCGTACACGCGTTGGAGGCGCTCCATGCCGTTGCCGCCCTGGCCACCGCCCTCATCCTTGGTGAAGTCCGGCTTGATCGTCGAGCGATACCCATCCCGAGCGTCCTTATTCAGGCCCGCCATCGTGTCGATGTTGGTATAAGTCTTTTGGGGTGGAACATCGTTTGGGCCGCAGAGGTTTTTCACCGTGGCGGTGATGTTGTCCTTCATGTCGTCCCAGGGAAAAGCCTGTGCGGATGACATGGAGAAGCCTGCGAGCCCGATGGTGAGGGCAACGGCGGCGAGGAGTACGCGAGCGATCTTTTCGGCTCGCGTACGGATCGGCGAGCGTGGCTTGGTGGCCTTTTTCTGTGCTCGTCGATTGTCGCGGGCGACCAGACCGAGCATCGTTCCAGGAGTGCGTGGCGCGAGCGTCTTCACGAGGCGCCACCACCCGCAGCGTCTACAGCATCGTGAAGGCGTTGACGTTGTTCGGGGGTGGTGTTGCCCCGAACGGCGAGGAGGGTGTCGATGGCCCTCTCCACGTCATAGGCGGTCTGCGCTGCCTCTACGTCTTCGCGCCGAGTTCGCGTGGCGACGGCCAGTCGCGAGCGAGCCTTTCGGCTGCGTTGGGAAATCATGAGAGAGAAGTTCCTTCATTCAACAATCGGGATTCACTTGTTCCGCCGAGGCGGAGTAACCTCTCTCTCGAAATCAAGTTTATCTCAAACTTAGAGTTTTAGCCCGCTCATTTTCCGACGAATTCCTATTACCGCGGATTCAGATGCAGCCGCGATGCGCTCACTCGCGCCCACGCGCGCACGTACGCGCGAAGGTGGCCTTGCAAGGCTGAGCCCTAGCGAAGCCTTGCAAGGCCACAGAGGCGATGGAGGAGCGGAGCGACCGCTCATCGCCTCTTAACAACCTCTCCAAAGTGCACCTTCCTCTTTAGGTAACCACTTCTGAAAGGATGTATGTATGTATGTATGCGTCAGCGCTGACGCGGGTGCTGACATCAGCGCTGACGTAGACAATGATGTCAGCGCTGACTATCTGGACTACGTTCGTCGACTGCCGTTAATCGGTTTTGAACATGGCGTGAAGGTCACCTCTGACTCGTTCGCTGAGGTTGTTCATGTCGAGAAAATGGTGGTCGTTGATACGGGGAATGGTCATGATGCGAAGCGGGAACGCCTTGGGAGTTTTGAACGCTTTGCGCGCTCCTTCTCTGACCCGTTTTGCAGTGGTCTTGCTGGCGCAGATGTACCAGACCGCCCGTACTGAACTGTTGGCGGCGTAGGCGGACATTTTCTGTTCGTACAGCTGATTGAACGGTCGGTGTCTCTTTCCGCTTCTACGGCGATGTAGTCAGTGCCGTTTGGGGCGAGTATTGCCACGTCGGGCTTCTTGTTCATCGCTCGCCCGTTAGGAGCCTCGTAGCGGGCTTCGAATCGGGCGTGGAGGTCGAAGCCGTGCCGGTCGATTCGCGTGGAGATTTCGCGTTCAGACAGTACCCAGTGTCCGGCTGGCTCCAGGGCCATTCCGAAGTCGGCGGCAATACACGCATGCTGATAGATCAAAGGGTTAGGTGTGTTGCGGAGGTCCCAGGGAACGTCCGCGGCGCGGGCACCGATTCGTGTCGCGTAGGACACCGTAAAAGCGCTGGGGTCCATTCCTGCTCCCAGGAGTGGACCAAGGCCGATTCCCGGGCCACTTGCTATGGATTTGAACGTGCGGAGCTGACGTTTAACCGCGTTTACATCGCACTCGAAAGCTGCGCGGAGATCTGGAGTTTTTGCGCCGAGCCCATGCAATTCGAGCGATCCGCAAGCCCTTCCATCTGGGAGTGACCCAGAGGTTCGGCAATTGGGCTTAGAGGCAACTGTCTCGTGGCAAAGAACTTCAATTAAGGCTTCAAAACCGGCTTCATAATCCCGTCACTGGCTTTGAAGGGTATCGAGACGAGTCTTAGGTCTCAGAAGCATTCAGTAAATCGCAGAGACAGAGTCCGATACGACCACGGCTCTCAGGCATTTTTGGAAACGTCCCGACCAGTGCAAAGTTCCTGGTGAGGACCAAAGACGGCCTCGAAATCCTGAAACGGATTTGGACGACTTCTCGATGTTGATCGACCCGTTGCTTGTCGCGGTCAGACAGCGATTCCTGAACTCTCGTCATCGAGGGAGCTGCGACACCTCAATGGTGGATTCGCCCGTAAGAACAGTGACCCTGCAAGGTGTTCCGGTACCGAGTACCCGAACGGTGATGTGGAACAGGCTAGAGGTACAGAGTTGGGGAACAGTGTTCCAGTACGCCGTTCGGGTACAGCCTTCCGGCCAGGTGGTGGTCTCTATAAGGCGCGGGTGCATTCTCGGAGGAACAGTGTTCCGTGACAGTGTTCTCTCACCTTCTGAATGGTGTCGCTTTTATGGGGACCCTAGGATTCGTGGTGCTCTTGTCTGCCGTAGGGTCACGAGATTGGGGACCTTATAGGGTCACGGGTTTCCAGACTATTGAGGGCTCTTGAAGGGTCTTGGGTTTCGAGGCCTTGGGAGGCCTGGGGCTCCTGACTGGAGAGAGGTTCGCAGGTTTCAGAAGGGAATGAAGTTGTTCAGCTGGATTCCTGGGGTCCCTGGTAGCCATAGGCGGCGAAGCTTCAGAGGTAACGGTGTCCTGGTACAGCACTGTGTTGTAAAAGCCGAGACAGTTGAGAAGGCGCCTGTGGCCTCCACCTTGAACAGCTCAGCTAGCCTGCAGAAGTCGGGCTCTGGGAATCCCCGGGACTCCAGGAAACCCACCTGACAAACCCAAACATTCCTTACCAAGCAAGGGACACCAGGAACCCCTGGGTGCCACCCTTCGGTGAGTAGAGTACACACTCCGAGACGGTTCCAGCCTCAATAGGTGACACGGCACCAGGTATGGGCTGACACCGCCCTTGAAGCTAACCAACTCAAGGGGGTTTGGCACCCCCTTGGGAACCCCGCCCGGTTCGGCACCTTGCTCTCGTCGCGCCGCATTGCTCCCAACCCTCACCCGTCCTCTCTGAGAAGGTTATTTCGAGCTCACGAGGTGGCGAACGATGTTGCGGCGGGGAAGATGCTGGCAAATATGGAACAGTGCTCCTGGATAGTGATATGGGTAACCGAAGGACCATCCAACTAGCGTTCTTCTCATTTCCCAGCTGAATTTTAGAGGGAAGGACACCGCACATGGCTCAACAATGCACGCACTACTACTTCCTCGACAAGAGCACTCCGGTTAGACCTCGGTGGCCGTTCTACCGGGAGGGATACCCCACCCAAGTTGCTGCCGACGAAATGGCTACCTTCTACGACGGGAGCGTGTAAATGCACCGCCCAAGTAATCGTGTGTGGAAGTGGGTTGCTCGTCCCCGTGACGAATGGAAGCCAACACGCGGATGCGCAGCAGCGATGTACCTCGTCCTGTATGGGGGCGTGATCGCCCGCATTTGTGCAGGAATGGAGACGGAATCGGTAATCGCCGCGTTGATAGCCGACGGAAAAAGCCCCGGCCCTGCGCACCTGGGGTGGCTGTCAGTGGAAGCCATCGGGGCGTTTCTACTCCTCGGGATCAGCACGACCATTGTCGGAATTCCCGAGATTCTCCTCCCCGAACGCAGAACGTCTCGCCTGCGAACAATAATGGAAGGGCTGAGTGACGCCGCCGTGGGTAGCTTCGCAATCGTGGTCCTTACAACTCTCATAAAGGCTGTGTGGGAAGATCCGCTCCGGCTTGCAGTTCTGGGGGTCTTCGTCATTCTCCCTGTCTTCTTCCTCACACTCCGCACCCGCAGCCAACGAAGCATCGACGAATGGAGGAAGCCAGTGCGTACAGCACAACGCGCGGTCAAGGCGGCCAAGAAAGCAAAGAAGCAGTTGGAGAAACTTCGCGAGCCCCTCGCCCAAGGGGACGGAGAGACTCATGTCGAACAGGCTATTGCCGCAACCGAGAACGCTAAATCCGTCGCCGAAGCGATGCTCAAAGCGGCAGAGAAGGGGAAGGAATGAGCGCCACTCCCCGAGAAGAGCAGACGGGCACCCGCGCCGTCTGTGACGACGCCTTCGAGAAGGCGATCAGCGCGTCCAAAGAAGCCCGCAAGGTCTGGGCGGAGGAGACGTGTAAGACCCGGCAGATATCATAGAGGCCGTGAATACCGGAACGCTCATCGGACTGGCTGGGGCCGCAGGCGGCCTCGCCGGTGGCATTGGCTACGGCGTCGCCGGGTACAAGACGGCGAAACCTGTATCTGAGTGGGCAGACCGCGTACGCTCCGAAGACATCGAGTTCCTCGAAACGGGGCGGGCGTTGCCGCCCATGGCCGAGCCGCCCGGCTCGGATCGTCGGCCGCGAAAACGGTGGTTGATATACCTTGTCAGTATCTTCGCCACGGCTGTGGTTGTCGCGATCATTGGCGGTTTCGCTGTCGCACTCATCGTCCATGGGGTCTCCGGGACAACCGACATGATGCCCGGAGAGCGCGTCATCGCGTTCGTCATAACGGGAGCTACGGGCGCGGTCATCGGGGCTGCCATCGGTGCCGTGATGGGCGGAATCATCGGCGGTATCCTAGACGTTCGAGAAATGCGGGCACGCCTGCGGGCTGCCCGTGAAGTGCTGATTCGGATTGTTTGGGAGCAGCGTGAACAGCTCCGTGCTGACCTCGCCGAACGTACCCTCTCGCCGCAGGCGGCGATCAGCCAGTTGCTTACGGAAATGAACACATTAACGCCCCCAACCGTTAGTTGGGGGCGTTAATGTGACGAGAGTAGCTCACGCTGGCGTCGGCACCGGATCAGAGGCACTAACGGCACCTGCCCGATGGCTTGACAGGGAGCTAATCATCAAGCCCGTCAGCAACTCGCCTGCGTCCTCCCCGGACTTCAGGAGGCGCTCCAGCGCAGCATAGTCGTGGTCATCGAACTCAACGTCGATTGTCACCATGGACGACGCTCTGGGACTCGCGTCCGGAACGAAACTAACCATCGACCACTGAGAGTTCCGACACTCATCTTCCAGATGGATCAGGGCCGCGAGTTCCTCGCTGCGGTCTTCCCAAGCGTCCAGGGTCCCGTCGAACGCATCGAGAACGTCGGGGCGCACCTCGACGGTGATCGTGTACATGAGCTGACCTCCTGCGATTGTCGTGAGAGTGGTGTCGTGGTGGCGGATAAGGAAAGCGATGGAGGTGGCGTCGTCACTCATGACCGGCTCGGCAGCGCTGTATACCGGCCAGTGCAGGTCGGTGCGCCGATGCCGCACCTCGGCGATGAGAAGGGCGTTGACCAGGCCGTCGAGCGTCTCTCCTGTGCGCATGGACTCGCGAAGCATCCTTACGGGCGCATCGGAGACGGGCACTGTAATAGTCGTCGTGGGGCTCGTCGTCGTGGGGTCAATGGGCACGGACGTGTCCTCGCTGGAACCTGCGAACCTTTTGCGCGCTGCGGCCTCCCAGTAAGCCACATCTTCGATCAAGCCGCAGAGAGTCTCGGTTCCCCGGAGCTCTTGAGTGATGGCGTCGAGCACGTCAGCTCGAAGCTCTAGATGATAAACAGACATTTCTACTCCTTTGGTAAGATGATAATAAGTGAAACATGGATATTACTTATTAGTCAATAGGTAAGGAGTGAATTGATTGAGCATCAACGAGACCCCTCCCAGACAGCGGATTAGGGACGCCGTGCGGCAGAGAGTGACGGACGGCCTCTATCCGCCAGGGGGGCAACTGCCGGGCGTCGCAGAACTCTGCGATGAGTTCGACTGCTCCACAGCCACTGCCGTCAAGGCCATGGGCGAACTGGCCAGTGAAGGATATGTTGTCGCGCGGCAAGGCGTCGGCTACTTCGCTCCGGAGGCGTTGCCCATACTTACTGCCGACGATTTGTCTACTCGCCAAGACGCGCAACGCGACATCGTGGCGAGCCTGCGCTCAGAGTCGCGACGCCTCCAGGATCTGGCTGACAAGCTCGACCGGACGATCTGACCGCGAACATGTTGCGGCCGTTGCGCGTAATTTACGCGTAAACGATCACGACCGACGGCCACCAGCTGACACCAAACAACTCAGCTCCACAGTTGATATTTATCGAGGTCATCACCCATACCCACCAACCGCAACCGATTGCCACCTAGTCGATGGATCGCTCTCCTAAAGCGGGTGTCGGCGGTTCGAATCCGCCCGGGGGCGCCGACCGAACACACAGCAGTGAAC